>VOFG01000712.1_pt1 | contig 144747 bp, 214 predicted proteins | sample 5384171 | NCBI WGS metagenome assembly VOFG01 (sample SAMN12384726, study PRJNA508395) | human gut metagenome | isolation source: healthy gut F | host: Homo sapiens
CCATTCTTCCAGCATCGATTTTACGGTATCGACTGTTTTCTTGCTGTCAAGTTTGCAAACAAATATGTCTCTTATATGCCATCCTTCCCACAGCCACATGACAAGACTGTCGCCACCCCTCAAATGCCGCGTCACACGATACCCGGCGTATTCCATCACCTATCTGCATGGAATTGCGGTATAAAGCTTCCATGTGAGTCAGCTTTTATTATATCATCTCCGGCAGCTTTGTATTTCCAGTTACCGTCAAGATCACGTGCGCGTTGTTCGTCTGACTGGTTGACAAGGTTTGCCAAATAGGTCGGATCGGAAGACATCAGCTTTACATTATCGGAAAGTTTTGCTTCAATAAAAGTAACCGACTTGATAAACAGTTCTTGTGGTGTGCCATATTGCTCATACGTACGCCATAATAGGGGTATCGCAGGTCAGGTGAGTATAGGTATATTGTCCGGTTAGCTCAATAGGTGAGAGCAATACACTGTTAATGTAAAGGTTGGTAGTTCGATTCTATCACCGGGCGCAATGAAGCGGAGATAGTTCAGTTGGAAGAACGTCAGATTCCAAACCTGATTGTCGGGGGTTCGAGTCCTTCTCTTCGCGCATATTGAGATATGGTGTAATGGCAACACAGCAGATTTTGGTTCTGCTATTCAAGGTTCAATCCTTGTATCTCAACAAATGGCGTATTCGACTAACGGTTAGGTCGTCACCTTTTCACGGTGGAAACCAGAGTTCGATTCTCTGATACGCTACACAAAATGAATAACGTCCGGAAGTACAAAGGGAAATGCGGTGGTTTCACAGAGATGTCTTGTAGGCCGCATATTGGAAGTATGGGTGAGTGAACGATACCACCTCTTTGCTAAAGAGGCAAGCTGAAAGGCTTCGAGGTTTGAATCCTTCTGCTTCCGCAAAACGGGTAGTTACCGAAGTGGCAAACAGGATAGACTGTAAATCTATTGGCTTTCGTCTTCATTGGTTCGAGTCCAATACTGCCCACTATTAAATGAAAAATAAGACCAAAGAGTCAGATTGATGCAAAAAGCATTGTCTGACTCTTTTTTTATTCAACATAAACACAAAAATAAACACGATGGAACAAGAAAAATCTTAGCGAGAAACTTAGAGAAACCAGTTTTTCACCGCAGACATTACAGACGTATATAGAACTTAATCCCATAGCCGAAGGTTCGGAACCTGACGAGGCTTATTGGAACAAAGCAGTGGGTTTTCTGAAAGGGATGCAAAGGGCAATACAACCACGATGTCGCAACCAAAGTTGAGGACTTTAAGAAAAAACTATAAGCCCCAACCGACTCCCCGACACCTCCAACTCCACCAGTACCACCGAAAACGATGATGATGAACTGGAGAAGAGCTGGAAAGAACGAAGCACGTTTAGATGCAGAAGACAGCAAAAGGTTCAAGCTGACCTGCTAAAAAGAATTCATGGCTGCAATGAAGGCCAAGCAAGCGAATGATGATTATGTGTTGAGCAAGACCTTACAAGGGGTAACTTTTTCGATACCAAGAAAAACTATGGATGAACTGGTTACTGAATTTCTGCCGAAATATGATGCAGAATATAAAGCGTGCAGGGGATATGGCACTGCCCCAAGAACTTCTGACAGTTCAGGTGGAACACAACACAATGCAGCCAGCAGATACTTTGAACGTAAAGGCAGAAGGAAGGCTGGAAGAAGAATTGAAATTATTAACTCTAAAAAAACAGTAAATGTATGGGAACAATGGGTAGCACGTTTGATGTGAACACTGTGAATACGGACATGCCCGTAAAGTGTGGCGTGAAATCCGTCACCGTTATCCGGGCGGTGGTATGGTGATAACATTTCCGATTGGGTTGCGGTTGGCAAGATTCCTGCCGGTACAGCAGTGAAGTTTGATCTTTCAGGCAAGACTTTTAAAGCCTATACGGACGAACAGATTAAGGCAGCTGAATCAGATATTACCACTCTTGGCATTAATGGTTATTTGCAAGAAGATATTCTTGTAGCCAGTGGCAACACAAAGGCCAGTGGGACAGTAGTCTATGCCGGAGAGATTTATCAGTACATGTTTGACGAAGAAGTGGTCGCTATCCTGCAAAAGATTACTACACTTCCTCAAATTGTATGGGTGCAGTAAAAGAATTTGAAAACAACATTTAAAATACGACAATTGTATGAATACACTTCCTATTGATTTGTACAAGGTTATCGAGTATGGGCTTGGTGGGGACACTTGGCAAGAATTTATTGACCGTTACAAGGAGAAGTATGACCTACTTCAAATTGATGGTTTTGAATTTGAAGCAACCAAGTTGGATTATACTTTCTCCCAGCTTATTACGAGCCTCGGCGTGAAAACGCTGCCAGCTTACGTTGATCCGGAAAGTCCGGGTTATGAAGCTGCATTGGGAGAACTCGAAGGAAGGACGGGTAATATCCCGACTCAAAAGAAGTTCTACCGTTTGAACCGTGTGACTGTGAGACAACAATTGCAGCTGTTGCAACGGGTAGGCATGTCCGCATTGACGGAAGAGATGCAGAATGTGTTCTTGGGCTTGCTTGATGAAAGTGCTGACGGTCTTATCGGATCGTACTACAATGCGCTTACTCACCAGCGAATGAGAATTGTTTCCACAGGTAAGTTCACTATTGATACTGATAACAACCCACGTGGTTTGAAGGGTATCACTATTGATTTTAATCATACCGCGGTTCTTAAACGTATCGGCCATTCCCTCTATCCGACTGTGACGGATGATAGTACGGTTATTGCCAATGCACAGAATGAAGATGAAAACCGCATGAAAGCCATTTTCAAGAATCTGGTTAAGGTGGATGAAATCGTGCCACGTGACAGCTATGCTTTTGTTGACAAGCCCGGTAAGGATGCGGACGGACAACCTGATCTTATCACTGAACAAGTGGAGAACTTCAAGGCCACCAATATTGCCTTTATACCAGTAGGTCAGATCGGTACTATTCAAGGTGTGGAGCCTTTGACTTTGGGATATGAGGCAAACAAGGTTGCTTCTTATGACGGTGGACGCTTGAAACTGACACAGAGAGCCAATCCTGAAACACATTCAATCTATATTGAAAGTGAAGCCGCCCAAATGTGTGTGCCGAGAATGCCACAGTATATGTTCATCTCTACTGTAACTGTGTAATTCTTAAATTCATGCAAGAATGAATGAGGAACTTTCTCATACGGAAGATATGACCATTGAGGACTTTTTGAGTGGCGCAACTGCTTATGAAATAGCGGACAACGCCCTCAAAAGGGTTCTTGTCAAGCGGAAAATCGCTTTTGGAACAATGGTAAGTGAACTGACCGAAAGGCAGCTTGATCTTGCCACTGCCGATATTTACATGTGGTGTGCAAGCACTCCAAGCAGTAAGAATGATACCGAAGACAGTGACGGGGGATGGAAGCATAAGGAAGGTGGTTGGCAGACCAGTGCATACGACAAGCGGCAACTCCGTGAAATGGCGAAAGAACTGTATGAGAAATGGGATGAAGAAGTTGTAAAGGGCACTAAAATCAGAATAGTCAATTTTTGAGTATGAAAGTAAATAATCCACGGCATCCGCACAAATGTACTGTTTACCGAATTATAGGTGAGGATTCTTTCAGTGATGGTGAGAAGGTGATCTTGTATGAAGGTATATGCCGAAAGGAAGGTAGTACAAATTTGCGGACATTCAAAACCGATAATGTGATAAAGAGCGATTATCTGTTGAGCCTTCCCGGAATTGTTGAAGGAATATTGGCCGGTGATCTGATAGATGTCACGGACAGACAAGGCACTTTCACTCAATGTATGGTTACTGATAGCTATGCCGGAAATTTGGGAACAACTGTGTATTTCAATCTTGCAAAAAATTAACGCATGGATAACCGGAGCAATGAAGTATTGTTTGATGAAGGAATGAGGAAGGCAAAGGAGCTTGTTTCAGGATATATCTTTGATGTCTTGACTAAATGCTGTGAAGAACTTATCCAAGATGCACTTGATAACAAGTCAGGCTTTCGGAATCTTACGGGTAATACAATAACCAGTTATGCGTGCGGATTATTCATGGACGGTAGATTTTCCTATTTCGTTTGTAGTGGAGATTCAATGAAACAACCGGTGAGAGTAAAACTGACTAAAGGTGAAACATTTGTAGGTGTCAGTTATGATAATCAGAACAGACGTTTTACTGGAACAATAGAAACTGATAAAGGTTATGGCGAAGCATCCTCCTTTGATTTCTTGAAAAGATATAAGTCGGAATCACGTAAAGGATTTGAGATAGTAATGTGCACGGGTACTGAATATTCAACCTATTTGGAGAATGTGTTAAATGCAGATGTTCTGACCGGAACATTTCAAAGGGCACAAAATACATTATTCAAGAACTTTAAACCAATGAAATGATGGGACGGACAGTTTATAGACGTATGGATATATTAAAACAAATCGCTGATGCAGTAACCGGCATTGGTGAAAAGGTTTTCATAACAGATCGTCCGGCTGCTGAACAAAAGGCGATGAAGGACTTTGTTGTTATTCGGTTGCCACAAACTATCCAAGATAAAGGAAGTACCTACCAAGACACTTACTGTCAGATAAACGTTTTTGCGCATGATCGCTCAAACGGTATTGAGAATACAGTCCGTTTGGATGAAATGCAAATGGAAGTGGTTTCAAAATTTCCAATAGTGACGGAATTGTTTTCAGCTGTAAGTCCACGATTGCTTCCCGGAGGAAATGACGGACTCGGTTTTCATTCCTTAATAATACAAGCGAAGCTAATAATAAACAAATGACACAAACTTAAAAAGATACGATTATGGCAGAGATTTCTATTACTACCAAACTGGAAGAGTTAAAGGTGCTCTTTAATCAGATGAAGGAGGTTTATTATGTGTCCAAAGTCAATAGTGACCTCGCAACTTTAGCGGCTTTTGATATGGAGCTGCCGGTACTCTCTGACGGAGTTACATTTGATACCGGAGCTGCCGATGTTTCCAAGATCAAGTTGACAACCGGAGCAACTTGGACTTCTATTGCTAATGCTGGAGATTCCGATATTCAGTTTCAAGTACCTTCCGTGGCAGGAAAGATCAATGACTTGTTACTGAACAAGAAAGCGGAAACGGTGACTATGACTGCTACCATTGATGGTGAGACTTATGAAGGTGAAGGTTACAATATCGAACCGAAGAAAGTAATCGGAGGACTCTTCATGCGTAGTGAAGACCGTCAAACAGCCTTGTTCTTACCGAATGTTGAGGGGTATAGCAACTTCGTCAGCGAGCAGGATAAGCCGGGGTACTTTAATGTATCTGTTTCTCCGTTGAATGATGCTAAGGGTGCCTCTATTTACATTTTACGTAAAAAAGTGTCCGAATAAAAAACTTAGGATATAACACTTTGCAAAATTCATATCAGCGAAAAGGTGGTGAGCTACTTGATACCGGCCACCACCTTTTTTCGTATAAAACATGATAAAATATGACAAAACTTCCTACACCGGAGGATGAAAGGCTATTGAATGATGTGTTGGAAGACAGTGTGGACTATGTGGAAGTCCGAGGAAAGAAATATGGTATTTCATGGCTGAAAAGAGGGACTATACGCAAATTCACCAGTACCATGCAGAAATCGGGGAATGATGATAAGATCAGTTGCCAATGTGCAGCCGCTATCATTTTGAACGGATATTGGAAGATCAAGTTCTTCTATCCTTTCTTGTGGCGATGGTTCTTTTATATCAAACAATATGGAGATCATGAGCTGATGAAGGTTATAGCCGTCGGCAAAAAAAAATTCAGTGGAAGACTACTTGACTGCTACCATATATCTGACCGCGATGAAGGACACGATGATGACAATGACAAAAGAGGAAGCAGAGCATATCCTTCACGAACCAGCTACGGACAAACGTGGGAAATAGGCAAGTCCTATCCGTGGCTGACAGAGCCTTTGAGAGTATTTGGGATTCCAATAAGCAAGCCCTTGTTTGGTATTTATTGGGTACTTACAAATGCACAAATTGAACTATTGGCAATGGATGTGTCTATTGTGGTTACAGATTGTGACAAGGACAACAAGGAAAAGAAGCACGATACGAAGAACTTCAAATCCCCTTCCGTAAGCGAAATAGAGGATGCTGCCAAACGCTGGAAAGATAAGTATGGCAATGGAGAAACAGCAATTAACATTAATGATTATAAGTAACACAAACACAATAATATATGGCTGATCTCGGTAATTTATATTTTGATATACTGTTCCGTGATAAGACAGCGGAACAACGTAAAAAATTGAAAGCGGAAATCACCAAAGACTTGCAGGCAAAACTTGATGTGGGTTTTGACAAGAAGAAGTTGGTTGGCGATATGAAGACTTTGCTTCAAAGTGAGAAGTTTAAGATCAATGTGGTAGTGGATAAGGCCAGTACCACACAAGCTGTCCGTGCCGCCTTGCAAGCCGCCGGGTTGAATACAAACTTTACAGCAAGTGATTTACGCGCCGCCAAAGCCGCAGCCATTCAAACCAAAGCGGAGGCTTCTGCCGCAGCTGCACGTGAGCTTGCGCGACAAAGAGCCGCCCGTGCCGCCAAAGCGGAACTGGATTTGGCTAATGCCCGTGAGAGATCAGCCAATGCAGCAAGGCGGCACATGACAGCCACTCAATATGAATGGAGCAATGAACAGCCAGTTGAGTATTGTCGGACAATTAAGAAATGAATTTTTGGGGCTATACTCCATTTATGCGGCACAAAATTTCTTACGTGCAGTGGTTGATATTGGTGGTGAGTTGGAGAATCAGAAAATTGCAATGGCCTCTATCTTGCAAGATGAAGGCAAAGCTACAACCATATTCAATCAGATTAAGAAACTGGCTGTTGCTTCTCCGTTCGGGGTTATGGACTTGAATCAGTATGCCAAACAACTTTCCGCGTATTCTATACCATACAATGAATTGTATGATACCATGAAAAGGCTGGCTGATATATCAGCCGGTGTAGGTGTTGATATGGGACGTATCATATTGGCCTACGGTCAGATAAAGGCTGCTAAATTCTTGAAAGGAACGGAATTACGACAATTGACGGAAGCGAACATTCCTATGGTGGATAAACTGGCCGAGCGATTCAGCAAGTTGGAAGGCCGCATTGTCAGTGCCGGTGAAGTGCTTGATATGATCTCGAAAAAGAAGGTTACGTTTGAGGATGTAAAAGATGTTCTTTGGGAACTTACGGATGATGGTGGCATGTTTAATAATATGCAGGAAGTTCTTTCAGAATCAGTTAAGTCCAAATGGAAGAACTTGGCTGATGCGATTGACATTATGCTTGGTGATATTGCGGAGTCAACGGGTAGTACATTGAAATGGACTGCCGAAAGCCTTACCACCCTTGCACAAAATTGGAAAGAAGTTGTACCGGCTATCGAAGCTGCCGTTGGAGCCTTTGGAGTATATAAGGTAGCTACATTTGGCGCAAACCGCTTGATTGGGAATGAAAGTGCGGCTCTTATAAAAAGTACGCTTGCTGCCAAGCAAAAGGCAGCAGCCAATCTTGTTGTCGCATCCAGTTATCGTACACTTACTAATGCGGAAAAAGGACTTATAGCTTCAAGTAATACTATGACAACCGCAGATTGGAAAGCGTTGGCAAGTAGTGGAGCTTTAACTAAGGAGTATGCCTTGCGGTTAATGGCACTTGGAAAATTGAAATCAGGACAAGCCGGTCATATTGTGCAGGTACTTGGTATATCTCGTGCTGAAATGTTGGCTGCACTTTCAACAAGTAAATGGCGTGTAGCCATGATCTCATTGGGTTATGGTATAAAACAAGTAGGAGTTGCATTAAAAGGTTTGCTTTTTAATCCATACATGCTTTTGTTTACTGGGCTTACTGCCATTGCTGAATTATGGTATAAGTCCGGGCAAAAGGCTGACGAAATGAACGAGCGTATTTCCGAGTTGACAACAAGAGCACAAGACGGTTTCAAGAACCTAACGAAAGAAGCTCAAAAATTTGCTGATGTTGATCCTTTTAAGGCGAATGATGCCTCACTGATTGCTTCCATTGAAGAAATGAAAACAGCATTAAAGGATTATTCCCCGGTTTGGGCAGATACTTTTAATGAAACGTTTAAGACTGATGATGAAGGAAATACAGTTAAAAGCCTTGCGGAACAATATATATTGCTTCGGAATGCTTTGGATGATACAAAAGAGGCTTATAGATTGTTGAATGCCATAAGAGGTACATCTGAATATGCGAATGATGCTACTGATGGTTATTTTGACGAAAGCTTTAGTGAAAATATTGAAGACTACATCAAGACAGAGAAGCAGATAGACAAGATTATAGACCGTATGGCTGGTAGCTATATAGAGTATTATACTGCCATGCAGAAAGTTATAGCCAAGTATGATGATTTTGCTAAAGTCGCTTCGGGCAAATCATTGAAAGAGCAGTTGGATATAATCAAAGAATATCCCAAGGCATTAGCCAGTTTGAATAATGAGTTACCTTTCACGGGAGGATATAGGGATGATATTTTTCAGCTGCGGAAGGCATGGAAAAACTCTAAACGTGTTTTTGAGGAAGAAGTATCACCGGATATGCAGAGTTTCATATCTGAATATAAGTCACGATTACAAGCTGCCGGATGGAATTTAGACAATTTGAGTGACGCTCAAAAAATAGCTATCGGTTTGGATATAAGTTCTTTCTTGGATCAATTTAAAGAGATGCCGGTAGATATACGGAATTTTCTTAATGGTGAGATTCTTGAAAAACAATTCAATATTAAGATTAATGCTGAATATACGGAAACTATTCAGAGCTTGTCAGATTTGCAGAAAAAGTTCAATGAAGCCACAGATGGGCAATTTGAAGCTCAAATAAAGGTTTCTACGGATTCAGAGAAAATTATTGAAGGAATACAAAAAGCGTATAAGGAAGCTAAAGAGATAACAAATCAATTGAAGCCGGTATTGATTAAAGCCGGAATAGATTTGTCAGGTATTGGAGCTATTGACTTGTCAAAACTTCCCGACTGGCAGAAGCAAATTGTATCAGATTATAAAAAGGCTTTCGACACAATGCAAGCCGGTGAGAAAGGAGCTAAAGAAATCGGTTTTTTCTCTCACTGATCCAAGTAAGGATAAGAGCAAAAAGGATGCCTTCGCTGAAAGATTGAAAGAACGGGTAAACTTACTAAAGGAGGCATATTCTGAATATAAGAAGTGGACTGACATTGTTGGAAAGGGAGAAGCTGCCAATAAGGTTAAAGGATCGGGTATTTTTGACTCCTTATTCAAAGGTAAAGAACCTGTGGATATTGAAAATTATCGGGATGAATTGAATAAGATTCTTAACCAGCTTGACGATAAAACCAAAGAACGTAGGGAATTGAAAGTCTCTATACGGAAAGTGCTTCTGGATATTGATGCCAACGCTATGAAAGAAGCTTCGGATAAGGCCGCAAAGGAACTTGAAAGGTACGTGTCTGATGTTTCAAAGAAATGGGATATATACAAGCAGCTTGTCAATGCCGGTGCAAGTAAGAAGGATGCTTCTTTATACGCTTTCGGAGCATTGTCTGAATATGAGAAGAAATCCGAGGAATTAGCTGAAAAGGTAACTAAGAAAATGAAGGATAAAGGGGTATATATCCTTTGACTTTCACCGAACAAGAGGCCACAGAATCACTTGGAGGTAAAGACAGTGTTTTGTATAAACAGTTTTTCAGTGCATGGAAGGAAGCTAAAGAAGCTATTGAAAAAGATAGTTTGGAAGTAAAGCTGAAAGAAGTTACTGCCCTCAACAAATACAAATCTATCGCTGAAAAGATACGGGACTTAAGCGAGAAATATGCTCCCTTAACCGGCACCTTCATTGGTGAAAATAATGAACTTGTTGGGAATGTTGAAGGCATGACTCCCGGACAGAAAGCTCTTTTTACCGAATATAAGGAGGAACTGGCAAAACTAAGGGGACAACTGCTTGAACTTCTTCCGGTATGGGAACAGATATTTGGAGATCAGACCTATAAATCATACGGACAGATACAGCAAGCATCCGATTATGCGCAACAGATTATTGATAATGCTTCTGTAACTAAAAACAAGAATGGAAAGCCAACAGCTTTTACTTCTTGGTATTTGGATGAGAATGGTAAACGGATTGATGTTTCAGGAGAATATTCTCAAATTGAGAAGTTAAAGAAAGCCATACAAGACTTATATAAGGCCGGATTACAGAAGAATCCGTTTGCCACTCTCATAAAAAATATTCGTTCTTTATTCTCCAGTGGAGATAAAGATGAAAAGGGTACCATAGAAAAGATTGCAGCCATAGGAGAAAGTGCCGCTGAAAGTGCTGATCTTGTCGGCAATTTTGCAGGGCAGATGTCTTCCATGTTCGATGCTTTGGGCAATGAGGGTATGGCCGACACGATGGGTAATGTGCAGGATGCCATGTCTTCTATAAGCAATATCGGGCAGGGATTCGCCAAAGGTGGAATAGTTGGTGGTATTGCTGCCGCTGCCGGTGAAGCTGTAAACTGGATTGGGAAGATAGCACAAGCACATGACAAAAAGCTTGATAAGGCTATTGAAAAAAGTAAACTTCGTGCTCAACAGTTGCGGTATATATACGAACAGATTGACGGTATTCTTGAACGTTTCTTGGGCAGTGGCACGGAACTAAAACTTGTAGATGCAGAAAATGACCGTACCCGGTTGAATCAATTAAATAATCAGATTGAGGCAATACGCAATAAGGGGAAGATCAACATCTTCGATTTGATGTCTTTGCAGAAATATAAGCAGGAAGCGGAAAAACTTCAAAAACGTGTTTCGGCATACGATGAAGGCGGTGCATACGGGTATCAACGTGCCTTGATGCAAGAACAACTTTCAGAATTGGAGAAACAGCGGCAAGCCGAAATTGACAAGAAGAAGACGGATGATAGCAAAGTGGCTGATTATGAGAATCAGATTGCGGAGATGAAACAGCAAATAAAGGATTTTGCCGAAGAAACGGCTGAATCTCTTTATGGTATTAATTTGAAAGACTGGGCTTCGCAGTTGGGAGATGCCTTGTATGAGGCATGGCAGAAAGGCGAGGATGGTGCCGAAGCTTTCAAAAATAAGGTTGCCGACATTATGGGTGATGTCATGAACTCCATTCTCAAAATAAGTATTTTGGAACCGGCCATGCAACAGCTTCAAAAGATGCTTTTTGGTGAGGATGGAATGAGTGGTTATTTCGGCAAGGATTTCTCTCTTGACGAAAGGGAGTTGGAAAGTATTGCGGACTATCTAATGGGTGTCAGTGAGAAAACCGATGATTATTATTCCATGCTTGACAAGCTGAATAACTATATGGAAAAGAAATATGGTATCAGCATGAAGGAAGAGGAAGAAGACAGTGGAAGTGGTTTATCTAAAAGCATACAGAATGTTACTGAAAATACCGCTAACCTTTTGGCTTCTTATATAAATGCAATCCGGGCTGACGTGAGTGTCAAACGGGAGTATGTGCGCAGATTGGTTGAAGAATTGTTCCCAGCCTATAATGTAATAGCACAAGCGCAATTACAACAACTGACAATGATACAGATAAATACAGCAAAGAATGTGGAATTTGTGGAAGAAATCAGGGATATACTGCATAGGAATATAAACGGTGTAAACAAATTTAATGTATGATTATGAACAGATTAAATAGTGAATTGAGAGGCCATGCTGTGTCGTATGGCCTCTGCACACAATGGCAAGGTGACTGGCAAAATAATAAAAGTCAGCAGGAACTAATTGAAATGTATATACGAGGCATTGATTTTTGTATTGAGCACGATTATCCGACAGTGGAATATATAAAAGGTAATTTTGACCGGAGTCTGCTTCATCAAAACCATATTTTTGTTGATGAACCAGTGACCGGAGGCAACAATGGTGTATATGTACTGAACGGTAAATGTTCAGGTAAACTTTCTTTCGGTAAATTTACAGCCGCTACTCTCCATTTGCGCCATGATAGTGAATTGACTCTTGAAGTGGAAGATTGCGCCAAAGTTTTTGTGAGTGTATATGATCGGGCTAGACTACATGTAAGGCAAAGCGATGTGGCTAAAGTTTATGTATATGTTCATGGTGGAAACTGTAAAGTTGAAACCGATGGCAATGTTATGGTAAGATATAAGAAGAATTGGGACTAACACGTTTCTGTAATATATTTATTTACAGTGTTTTATATTCCTAAATTATTTGAACGGTATCATAAATAACAATCAACATCTTGTCACAATACGGTAGATACGTGCATTATTTATATTGTGTCTAAATTTTAGAGTAAATATAACTATTTTTATTTACCGATTCTTACCGTTTGTTACTGATATTTACCGGATTTATTTTCTTGATTTTTAAGCTGTTGTATGGCGAAAATATCATCTTTATATTTGTGTCGGAAACAATGCTGTTAGGTTCATTTCGTGGTTGTCATGAACTGGAATAAAATATTATAGGGCATTCTCTTTGAGGCAGGCAACCACATTAGGCTTCATCGGGATTTGCCCTTTCTCTTTATTATTATGTCAAGCGTGACTATTATATTAAGGAGGGTTCAGTAGGTACGAGTAATGGCGTATTGGGGTTCGATTCCCTGCCTACTACAAGATCGGACAAAATAATTCCCCAAAAGCGGAGATGTCCGAGCCGCTGATGGGGAAAAGCATTAACTTTATGTGGCAAAGATATGAAAAATTTAAATGAGTTATTGCCAATTGGCGAAAAGAATGGTCAAAAAGCTGTTAACGCACGTGATTTACACTCTTTCTTACAAGTAGGAAAAGATTTTTCTACTTGGATAAAGAATCGTATTGATAAATACGACTTTATAGAAGGCAAGGACTTTCAAACCCTCTATTTGGATTATCAAGGTAACTTATTGAATATCAGACTCCCCCAAAATGGGGACTCTGAAAATCAACAAGTTAGCAAGATTGAATATGCCCTCTCAATCAGTATGGCAAAAGAACTTTCGATGATTGAAAACAACGAACGTGGGAAACAAGCTCGAAAATACTTTATCGCATGTGAAGAAAACAAGCATGAGCTTTCCCGTAAAGACCTTGCTTTGATGGTTCTTCAAGCCGAAGAGGAAAAAGAACGATTGGCTTTGGAAGTACAGAAAAAGGAAGAGGAAAAGCAGGCTATCATAGAGGAAACAAAACCTGCTGTGGTTTTTACAGAATGCGTAAAGAATGCTTCTACCAATATTCTTATCCGTGACCTTGCCAAACTGATAACCCAAAACGGATATACCATTGGAGAATATCGGCTGTATGATTGGCTTGTGGAAAATAAATATCTTATTCGTCATAAGCGATGGAGCAGGTCAAAGAATAAATATCTATTTGATTACACTCCTACACAAAGGGCTGCGGAAATGAAACTTTTCTTTGTGACGGAGAATGCCATAATGCAGGGCGGTAATCCTACATTCATAAAACATACGTGCTGTGTGACCGGGAAAGGTCAGGTGTATTTTCTAAATAAATTCAAATCTTTAGCGGCGGTATAGTTGGAAATAACAATGAAAGCCAACTTGCGATTCTTTTCAATACATAACAAATAAACTGGGCTGACTTTGAAGCCAGCCCTACTCATTCATGATTTTATTACTAACTATGTTCACCTAATTTAGTTTGTATTTTTTTTAAGCTGTTTAGCGTAAGCCTTGGTAGCAGCATAAACTCTACATAGATAGTATAACTTTTCATCAAATGATTTATTATTCCATTTGGAGTCTTCACTTTCAATATCAGCTACTTTCATCAATGAAGAATCATTTTTTTGTATTTCTCTAAGAAATCCCATAGTCGAACTATCATCTTCTTTTAAATATATATATTCAAACACATTTGAAGTTTTTCCTCCAAGTTCATTTTTCCCTTTGACAGATAGTTTTATTACACATAATGAATCTGTATAATACTCTGTACTGGTATTTAATATATCAACATCGTTTCCTACGCCGGAAAACGTATCACTAATTTCAGTTTTAAGCATTTTATATGCTTCTTCTTCAAATGGCGTTTTTGTATTACTACTGCAACTAATAATAAAATATGATATGAACAGTAAAAGTAAAATGTTTTTCATTATTCCATTTCTTTTAAAATTTCACGAACTTCAATAGCTTTCATTCTTTCTATTTTTCTTTTTCTCTCCGAATAAGGTCATTTATAAATAGACTTACGTTTGGTTGTAGATTTATAAACTCTACCAAGTCTAAATCAAATCTGATAGCCCGAACCTTACTTTTATTCGCAGGTTTTGTTCGATGATACACTCTTTTAGCTTTTTGTTCCTTTTCTATCATATATCTAAATATTTTACACCAAAATAAAAACCTACCACCACCACAAAAAGTACGTATAGTGGTAATAGCCACGATCCTCCGAAAACACTAAAGCAGATCAGAAGAATCACTACTATCCAAACTAAAACTCCTAACATATAATAACCTCTTTTATAATTAAATACAAAAGTATTAATAAATAAAATTATGACAAATGATATTTTTTATGTTTTTCAACATACATGTGGAAGTAATGTAGAGTTTGAGTATAATAATCTACTAAAAAATACTTTTATGATATTATTTTCTATGATTATATGGAAAATACAATTATATTTGCGTTGAAATAAGATTAAAGTATAAGGCCATAGAGCTTGTTGTGGAGACTAAATATCTCTGCGGCAAGCTCTTTTTTTATATGTGTATATGAACGAACCGTATTCTATTTTGATGCAGAAAACTACCGAGAATGCTCCGGTTAAAGACAGCTTGGTGCATTTTGGAATTGTGTGCACTGAATTTCCGTTCAAGCCGGGTGGGGAAACGAAAGATTTACCCAAACGGGATTGGCCGGATGAAGACGGTGAAGATACTTATATACCCGATAAGCTGCTATTAAAGGCATACGACTTGGAAGCCGAGATGTGCTATAAGGGAGATTTGGGTACTGCATACGATAAAATTATGGCCTTTCAAAACTATCTCACGGGAGAGAATGGTGACGGTGCCACCTTGAAAATATATAACTCGTACACGGGTATCGGGCGGCAAGGACTTTACTTACTGGAGGTTGGAGATTTTGAATTTAACAAGTCCAATATGGATGAAGTCTTGATCTTTCCGGTAAAATTCAGAGTAACTGATCCTCGAACTCAAATAATCCCCTCGTATAGTGTTGCGGAACCGACAAAGATAGTTGCATTGGTTGAAAAAGTATAGCTGTATGGCATGGAAGGTTTATGATAAAACTGGCAATACGGTACGTTGTACACTGAAAAGTTTGGAGTATAATGGTACATGGATGGGTGCATGTTTTGTGACAAGCACTCTGAAAAGTGCCGTACCCATTCTTTTTGAGATAGGTGATTATGTCATGTACCGTGGCGAGAAGTTTGAGATAAACTATGATCCTACGGCATTAAAAAAGGCGGCAAGAAAAACTTCGGGAGAAGCGTTTGTCTATGATAACGTAAAGTTCAACTGGCCGGGAGATGAATTGACGCGATGTGATTTTCTTGATTATGTGAAAAGTGATAATCAGATACACTTCACTTCTTTACCTAAGTTCAGTTTCTTCGCTTCGTCTATACAAGATTTGGCAGACCGTGTTCAAGTAAATCTTGACCGTATATATACCGGGACACAAAAATGGACGGTTGTCGTACACCCTGAATATGTGAGCACTACCAACGTAAACATTGATGTGAACAATATAAAGGTATGGGGTGCGTTGGAGTTGTTCAATTCAAAATTTGGTGCGAACTTCGTTATTCGTGGACGGACAATAACAATCGGTACTGCCGGTATTGCTGTGGGCAATATTTTCAAGTATGGACGTGGAAACGGTTTGTACGAAATTCAACGTACAGCCGATGCGGATCAACAGATTATTACCCGGTTGCGTGCATACGGTAGTACAAGAAATATGCCTAACCGGTATTATAATAAGCTCTCAAACAGTTCCCTTACCAATTATTTGCCGAATAACATGGCCGTGGAAAATCTGATGTTACCTGATTTTCCTAAGACAACGCTTGATCCATATATTGACAGCAAGAATATTGCTTCGCTCGGCATTCGGGAAGGGAGTGTTTATTTTGACGGTACCGGTGATTTGGAAGAAATATGTCCTTCAATGGAAGGTATGACCGCCGAACAGTTGAAAGATGCAGGTATTTATGTATCGTTGGATGCTGGGGATAATGGTAATCTTGACGAAGTGGCTGATGCAGAACAACTGACAGATGATGGTACAATGGATAACCTGAAAGAAGGTGAAGATGTCCCACCTTTTACAATAACGCTAAAAGATGTTGGTTTCAATATAAACGATTACCTGACTTCTGAAACAGCCACCATTAGCATGAAAAACGGCATGTGTGGTGGCCGGGATTTTGAAATAACCAAATGTGAGAAGAAGGGCAATAAATATGTGCTGACTTGTAACCGTGTATATGATGAAAGTCTGAAATTATATTTCCCATACAAGGATTACAATATAAAGTCCGGTGACAAGTTTGTCCTGCTTTATATTGATATGCCGGACGTTTATATTCAGGCCGCTTCACAACGGTTGCTTGCTACCGCGAAAAAATATCTTGCAAAGAATGACTATGTGCGCTATTCGTATGAACCGAAGGTGGATGATATTTTCATGGCACGCCAACATGATGAGGCTGTTGCAAGGGGGGAAGCAAGCATACATGATACTTTGAAAGAAGGGGACTTGATGCTATTCACTGATAGCGATCTTGGTATTGAAGGCAGCATCATTATTGATACCCTTATTATCAAAGAGGGAGAAGATATGATACCGAAGTACACTATGACACTTCGGGAGGAAAAGGCTGTTGGATCGCTTGAAAAAATCCAAAATCAGATAGACTCTATTGCAGGTGGTGGGCAGGGAACCGGTGGCTTGAATACCCAACAGATACAGTCTATCATCCGTTCACTGGGCAATCAGCTTTTTCTTTCGCGCACCCACAATGATACGGCAGCTGGGCTTATCGGCTTCTTAGCCGGTGCTATCTTTGGTGCAAGCGGTTTTGCAGAGGGTTTGACCGGCTTTGGGGCGAAAATAGACAGCATGGGACGTGGGTATATGGAAAGCCTCACGTTACGCAGGTTTTTAGAGGTGCCGGAATTGCGTTTTAACCGTGCTGAAATTGTGCTTGGTGACAAATGGCGTTCTCCCGGTGCTGGAATTATAGAGAGTGTTGAGCCTGATTATGATGCTGATGGTAACTTGCTACGTTCCGGGACAATAAGTTTGAAATTACAAGACGGTGAAATAGGTGCTGTGGCTGTGGATGATATTTGCATGGGGTATTTCCATGACTATGAAACGCCGGGGAATAATGCGGTATCTGATATAGATGATAGCCGTGGCAACCGTATGTTTGCCGGTTTCTGTACAATCTATTTTCGTATTACAGAAATATTGGATGCCGGAACAAACAAAAGGTTTCGCTATGTGCTTCGTGGTGTTTCTGATCGTTGGCAATATTCTTTCCATCCGTGTGAGGCTTTGCATTTTGTCGCTTATGGCAACTTTACAAACAAGGAACGCCAGACTTCCGCTTATGAGACGAGGACATACCGCCGTTTCTTGGTAGGGGTAAATGACTGGGAGTTTACAAAGAGTATGGTTGCAATGCAGGATGGGGATTTGAGCAATCTCAACATCTTCGGGTTGGATATGACCGGTTATTCTGCTTATCTGAATAACATTTATATGACCGGCACAATCGAACAGTTACAGATAGATGCACCGGTACGCATTGAGATTGATACGCAAGGTGACAATTTTCTTGCTTATGGTGAATCAATGGAAATTACTTGCAAGGTCTTTAAAGGTTGGGAGGATATTACAGACACAGTTAGACAATGGGCTATCCGAAGGGATAGTGGAGATACCGCCGATGATGAAGCTTGGAATATCAAGCATAAGGATTTCAACGGTTCAATAACGATACATAACACAAAGGAAATTAGTGATTTAGGAAATAATTCAGTAACAGTGGTAAGTACCTTGTTTACCATAACGGCAACAAATGATACTGCATCAGTAGAAGCAATTGTGACGATATGATAGAGAGTGAAAAGAAAAGAATCAGAAAAGAGTTTCAACCGCTTACGATTGCAGTAAGCTTGAAGATAATGACACCGAACAGTCCGGCCAATCAGGTCTATAATCCGGTGGCAAATGAATATGATCCTGACCGTGGGGTTACTCCACTGGTGATTTTACCGGAAGTCATAGCGAATGCCGCTGACGGTAGCTGGGATATGCCTTATGTTAATTCTTTGTTGGCAGAAATGAACTGGTTTGCTAATGGAGAGAATATTTCTGCAATCAGTTCATGGAATGGGAAGTACAGTATAGATACGGTTGGAGATACACGCGGTGCCATTACCATAAGCAGAAATGTGGCTCCGGGTGAAAGTTTTGAGTTGTATTTTGAAGGTCTGATAGCTGATACCCGGCTTGGGGTGAATATTCCCGTTAAGACTGACTCTATCATATTGACAACGGTAGATAAGAGTGAAGATACCTACGGTTTGTCTATTGGGGATAGTCAGATAATAATCCAGTACAATCCATTTCTTGACAAGCTTTTGTTGTATGATTACAAGGTAGCCAACAATTTGATTTCCGCATCTACGGCCAATAGGAATGCAGCTTTGGATGAAAATTCATACGAGCGCACCATTCCACTTATGGTAACAAAGGGAGTGAATAAAATAACTACCGGATATACAATTGAACTTTATCAGGTGAACAGCATATCAAGTCAAACAATGCTGACTACCGCAAACCATGAAATAGTGGCTTTGTCCTTAACCAGCCTGATAATGGACTTGCGTTTGGTCGAGAAGGGGGATTACTTGCTGTTGGTGAAGGTTGGTGGAAAGGAGGTTGCAAGACAGCAATTCTCCGTCAATCGTGTTTATCCAAAATTTACGTGCATACCGGCAAGTCAGGCTTCCATCAATCCTGATGAAATCCTGCATAGGAATATAGCTATGGTACAGTGGAATGGAGAAATTGTGCCGATACCGGCACCGATTATCCGCATGGTATGGTTTACGGACAGTGCAAATAAGACCGGGGTACAATGGCAGGAGGGGGAAAAAACTGTGATAATGTTGGATGGAACCGGTATTGGTGAAACTTATCTTGACGATTGGTTGGACGTGTACATTAAGGCCGAGCAAAAAAAGGCTTTCTCTGTATTGACTGATGGGACAAATGAATATACGGACAGTAACGGGAACATATATATAAATAATTGATATGAGGTATGTTGTAGCAAATAAGGAAAAGGCTTTGGACGCCGGGGTTCTGTTGTTGGGGCACTTGGTAAAGGGAGAATCCATCATCTTGAATGAAAAGGAGGTAATGTGCCTGCCTTCTCTTGATGGAGAACTGGAAGATAGAATATCGTTGTTGGACGGTATTGTTTATACTAATACAAGCATGAATCAAATTATATCAGAAGGAGGTTGGGAATATGGCAGAAAATTATAGTGCCCAAAATAGCATCACGATCAAACGTCTTCGTTCCAATGACAGCCTGATGCTGACTTTTGAAAATAATGGCATTCCATTGTTTCAGGCCGTAGATGAAGAAAGTGGGGCTGTCTCTCCTGATTGGAGTATAGCTGCGAATCAGCCGGTACGGACACCCAAAGTAACTTCGGCACGTGGGTTGGCGGTCAGTTTGTCAGGCCATAGTTGGGTTTACAATGGAGTGGCTTTAAATTTTAACGGCGCGGAAAGTGGAGGTTGGAAAAAAGACAGTACGGGCAAATTCTCTTTGAATACCAGTACCGGTGCCATTAAAATTATCGGAAACTTGGCAAGCAAAACGAATATTGCAGGAGATACATTGACTTACTCATGTATTGCTTCTACGGCAGGTGTTGAGTATAACTTGACCGGAGAACTGCCTATTGCCATTCAGAATATGGGAGCCAGCTCTTACTACCTTGCTATTCTTGCAAGTACCGAACAACTGACAAGCCAAGTGACAAGCTGCACATTGACTACAAAATTGTATGCCGGTGCCAATGCGATTACCGATTACTATATAAAATGGTATAAGGACACGGCGGCTTGGGCTGATAAGAACGGACAAAAGAGCATAACGGTTACCCGTGATGATGTGGACGGCACCCAGTTGTTCATAGCAGAAGTTTATCAGTCTTCAAGTGCTTCACAACCGATAGCACGTGCCGGGGTACGTATCATTGATACGGCAGACGAATTCCAGATTGTGTGCTATATAACTTCTTCCAACAAGGAGGTTGATACCGGACAGCCCGTTACAGTAAGTGCCAGGATTGTAAATATGACTACGGGATCAGCTTATACTCCCACTTCCGCATCATGGACTATGGATGTGATGGATAAGGAGAACTGGAAGAGCTTGAAACATTCTACAACAAACTCCATATCTGTGACAACAACAGAAACGGACAGAAACGGGACTCAATATGATGTAGATGTTTTGGCTGAATGTCATTTTAATTAACATGAAAATAAAATAAGCTTATGGGAACTAAAGGATTAGGAAATGAAACATTGGTGACTTCCATTCTGCGCTCCAATACAGTGCTGGTGGAAGTTGGTGGTAGTGTTCGACGCATTACCGTAGAAAACTTCATGAACGCTATCAATAATGGTGACGAACAAATGTTGAGGCAGGTGGCTTGGGGGATTCCAATCAAACAATCAACCCAAAGTAGCACAAACTATGGTGTGATAGGTAATACAGCTGCGTGGACGGAATACAAGTTGTATTGTGGCCGTTATCTCGTAACGAATGATGGAAGGGCTGCTAAAATGTCCCCTACCAATAGTGCGGTGTTTGCTGATGGTACTGCGGTAGATGAAACCAAAGGGCATGTGATGTGGATAGGGCCACGTTTGTATTATCGTGTACAGACTGACAGTGTGAGTGGTGTACCGGTCTTATGGCTCTCGATGCTACCTATTGGCGGTGAGTTTATCGGTGGGGCAAACGGTGGAATGTATAACTGTATCGGTGCATACAAAGGTTCCATGTCAGGTAGCGCACTTGTCTCGCGTTCAGGAGTTGCACCGGCAGGCAGTAAAACAATCAACGCATTTTGGACTGCTGCACAAGTGAATGGCAAGGAATGGGGATTGACTGATTACGATCAGAGAAAACTCATTATGATGTTGGGGCTGTCCCAATATGGAGACACTAATATTCAAGCGAAACTCGGTTATGGTGTAGGTGGTAGCTCCAGTAAAGACTTGTGGGCTGCTGCGGCAGCATTGCAAACCGGTGCAACAAAAAGCCTCGGTGACAATTGGGGGAAAGTGGGTATTTCCGTAGTGAATGGAGATAATACCGGTGTGGATTGTTCACGGGTGAATGTTATGGGTATAGAAGATCCTTATGGGTGGCAATGGGAAATGTTGCAAGGAGTTTTTTGTGGCAGTTCCAATAACAGTGCTCAAAGTGGGACAGAAATTTTCATTTACAAAGGAAACCGTTTACCGACTACTGCTGAATTGGCTGCGCATCCAAATGGTGAATACAGACAAGCTACCCGGCAGACAACTTCCGGCCAAGTGCAGGAAATAATTCTTGGGGAACATTTTGATATTTTCCCGAAAAGATCGGTGGAAGCAGCACTTCCTATTGGGCTGATTATTCATGGGCAAACACTACTGGGCAGCTGGTTCTTTGGGGCGGTCTGCGAATAACGGTGCGTATTGCGGCCTCGCTTTCTGCGGCTCGTCTTACGCTTGGTCGACCTCGATGCGTCTATCGGCTCTCGCCTTGCGTATTTTGGAGATTTAACATTTGTTAGCGGTGCATCTTTGATGGCTGCATGACAGACTTTGAAAGATTAGTTCTTTGAATTTCAATCAATTAAAACCCGTCCACCTTCTCGTTTTACGGCAACGGACAACGGGACGAAAGCCGAAAGGCGTGGACGGTTGGTAGAGGGGAACAAGAGCTGGTTCTTTGGGGCGGTAATGCGAATAACGGTGCGAATTGCGGCCTCGCTTATGCGAACTCGAATAACGATTGGTCGAACTCGAATGCGAATATCGGCTCTCGCCATACTTATTTATCGTAGAGTAATCTGCGAGTTCTCCGAGCCATGACCTTGCAGGATTTATATCGTTGCAACGTAGTAATCAATTGGTTACGATGTCAGAAAATCAAGAATGCGGAAAGGTTGCCCTATTTGCGAAAGGCGACAAGCGGTGTTAGTAGGTTGGTTCTCGAAAGCTCCGGGCGAATTATTCAAGCAAGCAAAAACGGCTTGCAGTTATCGGAATAATTAGAATGGTCTGAACAAGACAAAATTGGAAGTATGGTGTAAATTTTAAAACAAAGCAGCAGTGAATATTGGAAGAAGTGATATTGATTGGAAGAGTCTGTCGCATGATGAAATTGATATAATTATAGCGGAAAGGATAGAGGCTGACAATAGACGAATTAAAGCAAACGGTGGAAAGAAATCTAAAAGAGCCGGGTATATTCTTGAACGTATAGCAGAGATAAATAATTTACGTGAAGCGGACAAGAGGCGCAAGATGGGAAGGTTAAGAAAAACCGCTTTATCAGGCGGCATAATCTACACCCGGAAGATGACCTTCGGGCTTTACAGTTGATGATCCTGACATTGGATTTTCCGGCACCGGATTATAGCGTGATGAGAGTAAAAAGTGATGCAGGAAAGGTTCGAGATATTGTTAAACAGAAATATTTCCCGTGGCGTATATTGCACCATGCAATTATGAGGGTGATTGAAGAAGATGTTTATAGAAATTTGATTTATGATACAAGTGCGTGTATCAAGGGAAAGGGATTACATTTTGGAGTAAGGAGAATGAAACGTTTTCTTCACCGATACCCGGAATACAAATGGTTCGTAAAGACTGATTTCAAAAAGTTCTATCAAAGTATTCTTCATGAGCTTATTGTTGCTGCATTGAGAAGGAAATTCAAAGATGAACGATTTATTAAATTGATCGAGATAGCTGTTTTATCGTATGACAGCGGAACAGAGTTAGTTGACGTATTGGAGAATGAAGTTGAACGGAAGAAGAGGTGTTCCGATTGGAGCATTTACAAGCCAACCTATCGGGAATTTTGCGGCAAGTCGGATAGATCATACAATGAAGGAGAAATATCATGTCAAATGCCTGCATAGATATTGCGATGATAATGTTATGCTGGCTCGTTCTAAGTCCGAAGCGTTGTTTCTTATTCGTGCGTATGAACGGGAAAGTGCAAAAATTGGGTTGGTAGTTAAAGCAAACAGTTGTATTGCTCCGATAGGGACAGAAACAAAGAATGGGAACAAAAAGCATAGAAAGCGAAAACGTAGTAAGAGGAAGAAGGATTAACTTTTTGGGCTATTGCTTCACGAAAGATAATGTTCGGATGCGTAAAAATATGAAAAAGAACTTTGCCCGAAAGGTGAAACGAATAAAAAGCCGGAAACGTAACCGCGAGATACGAGCTTCATACTGGGGTTGGTGCAAGTGGGGAGATTGTAAAAATTTATGGATAACAATAACAAATAATGATATGAGTTTTGCAGATAAAGGTATCAAACAGAGTGGCAGAACGAAGGACGGAAAGAAGTTCTTCGATGTAAAAGAAACAAGATTGATGGATATTCTCAATGTCCCTATAACAGTGGTGGACTTTGAAACGAATGTGAAGACAAAGCAAGGTGAAGGAAGATATTGTGTTCTTTTTGAACAGAACGGACAACGTAGCAAATTCATAACGAACTGTTACAATCTGAAAGATGTGTTGGATCAGGCTCGCGAAGCGGAGAATAACGGTCAGAAGATTTTTCCAGTGGAGAATGTGATTGTCAAGCGGCGTTCGTTAGGTGACGGGAAGAGTGCTTACTATTTTGAAGAATAATTGTAAAAATGGAGGTAATTTATGAAAAGTTATGGAACTCTTGTAGGAGAACTACCGACTGGTGTTGAATTTGTACTTGAAGGTGCGTTGTTACGCATTTACTTTGACTTTGAAAGAAGAGAAACCGTTCAAAAGACCGGTTCGGAAGATATGGTGGTTGAAGACCAGTATGTCTGTGAAAATGTGGACGTTGAAGGGGAACATGATTATGACAGTATTGTAAGTGCCATTATCATGGAACGTTATGATGCGAATAAGCGTGATGCCATTTTCGCTAACTTGGAAATGGCACGTGATACAACTTCGGTACTTGACGAAGATAAGCGTGCCGAATATCTGAAAGAATATACTGATTATCAGAGTTATCGTATCAAGGCTAAAGAGATCGCAAAAGAAGTATTAGCAAAATTGAAGTAATCCGGTATGGAGGCGCAAGGGCATATATTAATACGAAGAAAGGCCAAAAATGGAATTGACGGTACTAATGGGGAACCGGGGAAAAACGGGCTGCAAGGCTGTATTCTCCGGCAATCCGAATGGGCTAAAGGCATAGAGTATCGCAATGACGAGGCTTTGACTTCCGGTACCCGGTACTTGGATATTGCAATTGTGACTACCGGTGCTAATACGTTTAATGCGTATAAATGTCTGAAAACTCATACGTCCAGTGATTCCATTCCGGTGACAAATACAACTTATTGGCAGAAGTTTAATTCTTTGGTGCCAGTGTACACTCCGCTTATCATGGCTCAAAATGCTATTCTACGGTTCATGCAGGGTAATCAGCTTTTGATAATGAAGGGCGATAATAAAACGGTTGCAGCAGGTCTTGTTGGTGGTGACTATCCGTTATGGGTTGGAGCTACAACACCGACTGATGCGCCATATAAGGTGAGTATAGCAGGGAAACTCTATGCGGCTGGTGCGGTTATTTCAGGTGACAGCACTTTTGAAGGTACATTGAAAGGTGTATCAGGCTCTTTTACAAGGTTGAATTGCGTGAATGCTGCTGGTGATGCGGTTGGAGGAATCAGCTTTGGAAGTGATGGAAGAATGTGGTTTGATGGTGATATGTATCATCAAGGTACTAAGGATAACCGGTCATTACGTTTCTACACTTCTGACTTATGGTGTAGAGGCGTGTTTGGCGCAAGGGAAAGAAGCATTATGGTAGTTTACGGCTCCTATGCCTATGTGTACACAAAAGGTGCTGATAAAACCGGTACTTATATACCTTTGACTTCCGGGACTTCCTCTGCTAACGAAACTTATTATACAGTTCCTTGCTATTCGCCAAGATACGATTATAACGGTGAAACTTCGGGTTTTCCAGTTGATACGGTTATATTTAGAATAACATCGAATGTAACCTACCGTTATCTTTTGAGTCTTGCCGTCACCCAAAGGATATTCGTGGTTAATGCAAATGACAATTATAATAATGTTCAGATATACGCGAATGGAACAAAGCAAACATTGAATGGCGGTTCCATGCACCATTGTATGCAGTTGGTGGATTTTATGTATCCGTCACCGAACTCTGACTGGTTGGGAAGAGGACTGATGTTCGGTGCTTCAAATGATAATAATTGGAAGTGATTATGAAAAGGATAAATTTTGAAAGAATTGAGATATTTGTTGATATTGATAAGACGAGATGTTCCGTTGAGAACTACAAGAAGGATTTTGCCAATATCATTTATCAACTTGGCAGGGGAATAGAGGCTCATGCCCTCGCATTTAAAATATTCAACTCCAATGGAGAAATTGAGTATAACGATGAAGAGTGTAATATGATTAAGGAATACGCAAGTTTATGTTCCCCAGCCTTTATTGATGCTATCAACAAATTACTATTGGAATAAAAATAATAAACGCAAACACAAAAGGATATGAACGACATTATTGAAACATTCATTCACGACCATTTGTTTTTACATTTGGTTTTGATAGCGGTAAGTATGACAGCTATCATAATCGCAATGGGGATAGATTTTATTTCGGGGATTCAGAAGGCGAAACAGCGTGGGGAACTTCGTACCTCGAAGAAGTACAAAATGACAGCGACAAAAGCGAAGAAATATTTTAATCCGTTTCTGACACTGGTTATGATTGACCTTATATGTTGCATCGTCATTCCATTTCCAGTATTCGCTATGTTATGGGCGGTTTATTGCGTTTTCTGTGAGTTCAAATCGGTACGTGAGAAATCATGGGAAAAGGCCGAGCTTCGGAAAGCGGAAAAGACCATGAGTATAATCATTGAGAATAAGGACGATATAGCACGACTGGCCGCACAAATATTGTTTGAAACACAAAAAGAAAAGGAGGATAAAAATGACACGGGGACTACGGAATAATAATCCGTTAAATATACGGAGAAATAATACGAAATGGCAGGGGTTGTCTGCAACACAGACAGATAAAAGTTTCTTTCAGTTTAAAACTATGGCATACGGTTATCGTGCTGCTTTTAAAACTCTTCAAACTTATATTCTTAATAAGTATGATACTGACAAAGACGGCACGGCCAATGAACTTGAAGATGTTATTATGCGATGGGCACCGCCATGTGAGAACAATACTGAAGTGTATATTGCCACAGTCGAAAAGCGTTCAGGCATATCTCGTCATACAATTCTGAACAGAAACAACCGGGAACAACTTATTGCGGTGGTGGCTGCAATGAGTTATGTTGAGAATGGTGTTCCTGCAAACATGGATGAGGTAAGGAAAGGTTGGGAGTTGATATAGGAAACAAACATATAAACACATAGAAGATATGGCAAACTTGAATTTTACTCTTAAAGAAGAGGATTGGTACGAAAGCCAACCTATACAGTTATCTACTGGGAAATTTGCTATTAGCATCAATTTTGGAGATGCAGCAAACAACAGAGTTGTTGTGTACAAAAGTTCTAATGGAAAGGATTATGTACCTTACAAAACAGCACTTGGGGTTGGAGAGTTCTGTGATATGAATGTCGACGGGTTGATAGCCGGACAATATGTTATGGTAGGATGTAATGAACTTCCTATTTCATCTTCATTTTTGGAGAGTTCTGATGGTGGCAGCAGTGCGAGCAAATCGGATATTTTAGCAGAAAGCGGACGTGCTCAACTGGCAGAGTCCCAACTGGCAGTCCATAAATGCGGTGAAAACCGCTTTGGATGAACTGGTTGGTACTGTTGATGCGACTACGGCCATTGACACCTTCAATGAAATTGAAACCTTCCTTGCAGGAGTAACCAATGAAAAAACTCTGACTGGAATGTTGGCTGTTACTGATGGAAAGGCCGTGACCGCACAAACAACGGCTGATGCTGCAAAAAGTATAGCTCAAACAGCTCTTAGCAAAGCCACTGCCAGTGAAACAAAACTTAATACAATACCTGAAATGCCGGAGAATGACGGTAAGATATATGGTTTCTGTAATGGTACATGGGTAGTTATTGCGGAAGTTGGTAAAAATGTATATACGGATTGATTATGAGATTGAAGATAGGTATAGGAGTAATCTTGGTGTTACTCCTTGCAGCAACCTTTTGGATGTATCGGTTGTGGCAGGAAGAGAAGAAGGAAAGTGCCCGACTTTCAGATAATATGAAAGGTCTCTGTATTGGGCTTGAAGAATATAAGATTAGAGATAGTCTAAATGTGGTTGAAAATCATGTTTTACGGCTTAACATAGAAGAGTTGAAAGAGCTGCGGAGTGCGGATGCAAAACTGATAAAAGAATTGAATTTGCGTCCAAAAGAAGTTGAATATATCACAACCACAAAAGTTGTCACTAAAGACAGTATTGTATTTATTTTGAAAGACAGCTGTTTCAATTATTCAGATAAATGGGTGGATTTTTATGCAAATATTCCTGACAGCACATTTACTTATGAAGTGAGAGACAGTCTTTCAAGTGCGATAAGCCAGATATATAAACACAAGTTCCTATGGTGGAGATGGGGTACAAAGGGATATAAACAAACGATAGTTAATCATAACCCACGAAGCAAAATAGTTTATAATGAAATCGTAAAGGTGGAACATTAATTACAATTAATAAGAAGGGAGCCGAAATGCCCCCTTCTCCTTTTTCTTTAGAAAGGCAAATCGTCTTTTTGTTCCCCGAAATCCACTGGCGGTTGAGGTATGGCGGTTTGTACGGGTGCCGCGGTGGATGATGCCCCCTGATAATAAGTTTGGGGCTGTTGCGCTGCGGTAGGCTGTCCCGGATTACGGAGTGTTGCTTTCCAGCAAGTAATGGAGTTAAACCATTTCCCTTGCCATTCATTCGCATTAATATCTATTTCAATATCAACGTCTTGTCCGACTGCTAATCCAAAATTCTGAATATTGCTATTCATTACTGAAAAAGCGACTTTTTTTAGGGTATTGGCCGGGAATTTCCAAAACGAAATCTTGTCTTTGCCAGTTGTTACCATTTTTTGAGACACCCGATTGTATCGGTTGTGCCACAATAATTTTTCCTTCTAATTTCATTGTTCACTTATAAATAGTTAAACACTATATGCCCGGCCTTTTCAAGTTTATGAGCATAATCTAACATTCTTTCTTTAGTACTGAAACTTTCATCATTCCACCAAATGCCAAACCTTTTGATCTGACATTGATAACGCCAATCTCCCAATAGATTCTCGGATATTCCTATACGATATTTTGCCATTTTTATTCGTCTTCATCAGCCGGATTTAACTTGTCTGACTCATTGATCGCGCGGCTGATAATATCGCAATCAGTAAGTTTTCGTTGTATGATAGCCATACCCCTTTTGCAATTATCGCTTTGGTTGAGGTCACAGTCCCCCCCCCTATATAAAGTATCAGAAAGTTCATCCAGTACTTTAAATGCGTCAGTGAGCCGGAGATATGTTATTCCGGCTACTTCCTTATTGTACGGACGGACTTCTTCTATCCGTTTGTCAAGGGATAGACAAGCAAGTTCCGCCATACATCTTGTAAGTTCTACTTTGGCAAGTAAGGCACTGTTCTCGATCCGGAATTTATCAAACTCCATTTTAATGGAGTATTCCATTTTAAGCAGGTCAGGTTGCACTTCATCTGCAACATATTGGTTGGCATCAGCCATGAAAAAAGCCCGGTGTCCGGCTATTTTATTGATTTTCTTTTCATATTGAAGCATCAACTGTTCCAGTTTATTTCCTTGCTGCTTTACGCGGAAACGACAAAGCTCTGATTTACGTAATGCACTTAACATTTCTACAATTAAGGAACAAACTATATCATTGGTGAACAATATGTTATATATTGCTGCCAGTGTGATATTTTCAGCTTTTAACTTCTTGTCTTTTATATCACCTATTTTTCTTTCCATAAGTTCATGAAATCTTTATAGACACATGGTAGTGCAAAGATAAGGACAAACGTCTCAACAATCAACTTTATTAATTGTCCGGTTCCTATATCAATCCATTCTGTTTTTATTATAATTCATTTTGGCTTCAATGAGTGAATCAATGTCACATTTGAAATGATGTAGTGTACTTAGGGCAACAATGATTACATCTGCCAGTTCTTCTTCTACATCTAAATACTCTTTAATATGTGGAGATTTCTCACCCGTACACTCAAAGACTTCGGCAACTTCTTCAAGCAGATCGCGGTGAAGATTGTTGTTGCTATCATTGTCGGGATCAATCTTTCCACGTCTTACGGCACATTCATAAGCTTTCTGCGCGATCTCATTTAATTTTCCCATTATCAATATGTTTTATCCAGTTATTATCTTTCTCCAAAAACCATTGCCAGCCATTTTGGGGCTTGATTTTTCGTTTTATATACCGGCGAACTGTGGCATAATTCAGATTTAGCTTTTGGGCGGCTTGGGTTATTGAATCGAATCTATACCATTTGCCTTCGGGAGTGATTGCGATACACGCAAAGGCATGGGCGTTTCCATTAGACCAATATCTATGTCCTTTCAAAGCCTCGCTGTGTCTTTTTCTTATTTCAACAGCTCTCTCTTTGCCATAGTATTCTTCATAGGTTTTTCCTCTTAATCCGTGGTGATAGCCTTTATTGAAAACATTATGTCCGTTGACAACCCGTGTGACCGGTATTTCAGGGTCTAATCTTAATTCCATATTATTCCTTATTTTTGTAATTATCTCTTCTCATTTGGTGATAGCGATAGTACATGGATAAGTCGAGTTTACGAATGAAATTATCATCCGCTTTCATGTCAGAAACTTTTTGGGCAGGCTTGACTACCTCAAAGAAAATTCTCTTTACCGCATACCTTCCCTTTTCAAGAGAATAACATTGCACTGATCCTTCATAAGCATAAATAAGCCCGGCAAAATCAGGGACTTCATCGGGCTTTATCAAACTTTTTTGGTACTATATAATAAAAATAATTGGTACGTTGGCCGGAAGTGACAACATCAAACTTGTTCTTGCCATATTTATCACTTTTCTTTTTGTCCTTATGGAAATCACATCTGCTTACTTTTACTTCATATTCATAAGTCAGGCGTGACCGGGTAACTTCCAATAAGTCAGCTTCCCATTTCCCGACAAAAATATTGGGAAAGATGCGGTTTCCTGTTTTATCACGAAAAACATGATCGCAAAAGCCTTGTATAATATCAAGTGTTTTCATCTGATCTTTGCATGTTCCTTATCCAGTTCATATTCAAAAAATCCTTTTGCTTTATCGTAGAGTTCGTTCTTTATATCAGAAAAGTACATAGCAGTGTTGAATGCTTTTAATGCTGCCTCACGAGCCTTTTTCTTATAATATCCTGCTCGTTTGACTGCATTCTCTTCTTTTCTACGTTCTTGCTGTTCCAAATACCGGTCAACCGCTTCTCGTCCCCAACGGAACATGTCTTCTTTGTCGGCAAAGGTGGCAGATTCTTCACGGATCAGCCTTTTCTCCGAGGAAATGACATAAGCTGATATTCCTTTGTATCTACGAATGGAAACGGCTATGTCGAAACCTTTATATGAGCACTGCTCTACGTACCCACCGAGGGTATAGGGAAATTCATTCTTTTCGATCATTGTGATACCTCCATAAAAATCCATGAGATGATTTTCCAAGTCCTTTACAAACTCGAACAATAGCAGAACCGGGTATGTGTAGGACTCGTTCAATTTCTCTAATTGAATTCCATTCTTTTATAAATTGATTGTCAGTAGAATATTGAATAATCTTTTTGGAAAGTTTGTTGTTATTCTTTAATGATAAGCTTAACCTCTGATTTCGAGCTGCATAGTTGTTGTTATATAACATGTTACACCACTCTAAATTCTCAACGCAATTATTAGCTTTATTCTCGTCTTTATGATTGATAATAGGATAATCGTGCGGATTAGGGATGAATGTTTCTGCTACAAGTCTATGTATATAAACAGTCTTGCCTCGATTATCCTTCCATAAAGCAACGACTGGATAGCCATTTGGAGCAATAACCGCTGTTAATGTTTTACCTCGAACATGAATAGGTATTTTGTTTTTTCTAAAAATGATTCTATCAAGAGAACGCACGTTTCCTTTATTTGATATTTGGTACAAACTTTTATATCCATTAATATCTTCCCATATTTCTGTACGCATATATCGTTATTCTATATTTGAAAACCCATATAATTAATTCTCCGTTTCTAATTCTTATGGCAGGGATAAAACAATCGTGCAGCTTGTCAATACGCATAATCAAATCTTTTCGTTAAGTTTTTCAAGAAGTTCATTCGCACAGTTCTTTGCGTATTCTTCATCTTCATCATGAAAGGACTTGACTGTTATCCAAATCCCTGCAAATTTAACTTGCACCTTGTAATCAGGAAGAAGGTATTTTTCTCTGTTTCCGTTGCGATTATCTTCTACGAATGTAGTAGTTTTATTAATTCTGTACTGTTTCATCATTATTTATTTCTTTAGAGTGGCAATTTCTATCAAGTATCTCAATGCGCTTTTTAACCCCAGTATCAAATCCTTCCTTATAGTCTTTAGTATGCTCGCCTACAACATATATAGTCATTGACAGCCAAAAAAGAAGTATGCCAACGATTTTATACCAGCATGGTAAAGATACAGAAAAGGGTTTTAAGGTGATGAGAAATCACCGATCCACAGAAGACCGGCAATGAGCATGAATAAATATAAGATTTTCATCATTTATCATTGTTAAGTTCAACATATTTGCCTTGTAAAGAGCAATTCCTTAAAATTTCGGCATTTTCCCGGCCAAATGCAATAAGAACACTACCGCAACCGGGGCTGTCCCCACGTGTTCCATCGGGACGGAAGAATTTTATTCGATTCCTCAAAAACATCATACCGGTTGCTTTCGTGAAGATGATGTCTTGAAACTTATTGCTGTCACACCGGTTAAAAAGTAGTGCTATACCGTTGCCGTGTTCTGCCAATTTCTCTACAAACTGCCACATAAGCGGTTTGGAGTACGGAGGGTTAAGCCAAATTCGCCCCCCCCAATTTTGTATAAGACCATTGTCCTGCTTGTTGTACATGATTTTTGCAGTAGGCCAAAGAGGGTGCATGGGAGCACATGGATCAAGGTCAAATTCACCTAATGCTTCAATGATTTCTCGTGGTGTGTACCATTCATCGGAAGCGTTTGCAGATCGTTCAAAAGATGTATTCATGTATTACTTACATTTAGGATTTTACGAATTTCTATATGATCGCAATTTTCATCAGCCTTTTTCAGAATATAAGCAATCTCTTCTTCCTTCCTCATGTTCTGTGGACGTTTCGTTGCTTCTGCTCTCAATTCAGAAATAATTTTATCTACTTCAGGATTAGGAGTTTCATATAATTTTTTAAGTTCAGCGGCTCTAAGTTTAATAAGTTGCTCTGTCTTTTTGTTTAATTTCATCTTACAACATATTCTGTTATTCGTAAATTGGTAGTTTCATAAAACACATCCACATAGTCTTGCCATGTCTTCCGGTGGTGTGACCGAACAACGGCTGCCGTCCGATGGCTTTCAATACTTCTCTAACCGTTATTTGCTCTTCATTCCATTTGAAAATGAGAACGCCGTAATCTTCAAGTACTCGAAAGCATTCATCAATTCCTTTTTTTATCACCCTTGGCCAATCTTCGGGAAGTTTACCATACTTCTTGGCCAACCAACTATTTTGACCAACCTTTAGAAGATGGGGCGGGTCAAATACCACCAGTTTAAAGGATTTATCCAAAAATGGCATATCGGTAAAGTCAGATACAATATCCGGATGGACTTTCAGGCTTCGACCGTCGCAAAGAGTATGCTCTTCATCTCTGATGTCAGCAAACAAGATCAAAGGATTTTCCTTGTCGAACCAAAACATCCGGCTACCGCAACAGGCATCTAATATGATTTTCGTTTCACTCATTTCTATTTTATAATTCGTCAAACTCTTTTTGTAATTCTTTTATCTTACTATCCAAAGCATACATATAGCACTGAAGGAAATTCTTACCAAAAATTTCTTCCTTTAATGGTACATCATTGTGCATTCTGTTGTATGTAAATATCAATCCACCACCATATTTTATGTTAGAATTTTCAAGTGCCATCTTATGATCTTTGTATTCCTCTATTTTATTGTTGATTTCTATTGCTTTGTTGAATTTATCTTTATCCATATTTCTCCTTTCCATCTATCCTAGCAGCATATACATTGCTATTAGGAATAGATAATAAATTGTTGTTTTACTCATTTCTTTCTTTTTTATTACATATTGCAATCTCCACACATATCCACAAGGGAATCAAATTCTTCTCGTGAGTATTCAAATCCATTGATTACGATTACCTCGTTACCATTTTGGTCAAAATAAACTCCATCATTCATTTCTGTTCGATTTTACGGTTTTCTTTTAATTCTTCTTCACTGATATGTGTATTAGAATGATCGTCAAGATTAGAAATGTATTTGTGTTATTAGGGCCACAATACAAACACATTTTGGTAAAAGGTGAATATACCCTTCCACACTTCGGACAAATCCAACCTTGCTGTCCGAACATTCCATTAAAGTTTACTTCATTCATAATTACTCGGTTATTGGTTTATCAATCGGCATCCAGTGGGTTATATCCTTATCTTCAATCCAACCATTGGAGAGTGCCCACATGCCTTTGTTATATCCTTTATCTCTCCGCAGCCATCCTATGACATAATGCCGGATGGAGTTCTTATCATAAAGAAGAACTTCCTTGTTAGGCTCCGGCAACCGTTCCTTAACACTTATCCAAAGAGATTGCTTCGACTTCCATTCTGCACCTTGAACGAAATTCATCTCTCCAAACTTTGCCAAATCTTTACCGCTCAAAGTTCTGTCAACTGTCCTATGATTAAATAGGATATTTTCACTTGCCGCTTCTTCTACTGTCTGTTTCATTTATTCCCTGTCAAATAAATTAGTTTGAACCAACGTTCCTCTCTCTGTTTTTATCTCCCCAAAACATTCCCGGTGAAAACGTTCTTCTTGTGCTTCAAAGTATTCTTCATCTATTTCAGTTGCATAGAAATCGAATCCAAGTCCATAAGCAGCTATTCTGCTGCTTCCTGAACCTAAATGACTATCAAAAATTTTGTCTCCCTCTTTGGCGTTTTTTCTTAATATTTCAGCATATAATTTCACTGGCTTCTGACAACGATGGATATTTCCACCTCGTTCTCCAATTGTACACCGGTTTAGAGTTATGATCCGAAGAGCCTTGTCAAAACTACTCCATGCCAATTCACCGTCAGACATAGTTAATCCATGTTGTCCTTTATCCCAAACAATCCAACCCATTTTGGGAGGAAGATAGGTAGTAAAGTAGTTACCACCAAAAATTATTTGATTCTTCGATACCCTGAATAGTTCCTCAAAATATTTCTTTCCGGGGGGGGGACTTATCCCAATCCTTTCTTTTATATTGTTTAAAGCCTAAATGCTTCGGCATCCCACCTTTGTGCATTATGTCTATGCCATACTGGGGATCGACTATCGCTAAATCAAAGAACTTATCAGGAATCCCCTTCATGTATTCCATACAGTCCATGTTATATACTTCGCTTATCGGCATTATTTATATCCTTTCTATTCTGTTATTATTAATTTCATGTGCATTCTTGAAATCATTTTCTCTTCTTCTTTCAACTTATGATAATAATCTATAGCTTCATCTTTAGTATTGAATGTACCAACACACGAATAATGCCAAGATTCGAAAGGATCTTTGAGGATATACAAGTTGTATGAACCTAAGACCGTTTTCGCCAAATAGTAAGGATCTCGTATCATAATGTTCATTCCATTTTTATTTACTCGCATAGTCCATGAAACAGACTCATGCAGGCATATCCACCTTCCGGCTCGAACATATCAGGGGGATGTTCTTTAACGTACTCCAAAACTTCCTCTACATAAGGATATTGTTTGTTTTTACAGAATCTTTGAGGTATGTATAATGGAGGAAAGAAGGAATGTCCTACGCTTTTCTCTGCTTGAATTAGGCGTTGGCACATTTTAGGATCATTTTTGGCTATGAGTTCGATTTCTTTGTGCCGACACATGATACACGGGAAACATCCAACACGTGAGAATCCACGATAATACAATGGATTCGGTTTCTGCCCTGCATCCAGTATGCAATCTATAACTTGCTGTGCACTCCATTTGAAGATCGGTCTTAGAACAGAAGCGTCATATTGGGAACACCATTCTTTGACATCCTTACTTCGATAGTTTTCAGTTCTTCCTTTCTTATTAGGTTGGAAATACGATTTGAAATACATACATTCCTCTTCCATTGCCGCACGTGCTGTACTTTCTCCGGCTCTGATACCTTGTATGATAATGCAGCTTTCTTTCAAAGAAAGTACATAATCAATCATTGGCTTCATTTTTAGTTCACTGGTACAAAATCGTGCATTCGTGGAAGGAAATCTTTTCTTATGAGCTGCCAAAGACACAAAATCATATTTTGATTTGAGAGTTATAAGTCTTACACCCATTTGCAGACAAACATCATTCACATGTTTATATGTGTCAGGGTGTTCCCAACCGGTGTCACAAAACACAGCGGTTAAATTCCCCCCCCATATTGTTTGAAGGCTTGGATCAAACATGCTTGTGAATCCTTACCACCTGAAAAACTTACTAATATTTTCATTTTTATATCATTTCAATTTTCACATATTCATGTTTATTAATCCCGGCACTACCTTTGGGAGAATATACTAATCGACCTCCATTATCCAATATCTTTTGTACATCTTTCATAGCTTGGTGTGCTTGGGCATAGTCTTTGTATTCTTGGTGGCCTATTGGATATTTGCAATATCTTCTGCCACCGTCAGGCATGATGCTGATACCGAATACTGTTTCATGAGTTTTTTGGTTGAAATTCTGTTGAGTCCTTACTTTCATTTTTTTTGATACATTTTCCCAGTTTAAGTATAAATACATATTCATTGTCAGGCGCTCCCCAATTGGTGTTACCAACTCCGATGGTTATAGATTCAAGTTCAAAAAGCATTGTCCGTTTGGTGTAGCCAAAACGGAAGCGAACATGAGTGTATTCTTTGGGATGAAAGCCGTTTCCACGTGTAATACAAGAAAAACAAATAGCTTTCTTACAGTAGAAACCTGTCTTTTCATAGGAATTGTGACCTCCACATTTTGCTAATCTTCCGATCCAGTATTTCTTGATCTCTCTGTATTCTTCTTTCTTATTTCCAGATTCGATCATTTCATACCATTTTGCTTTTAATGGCAGGTCAAGGATTTTCATATTAACCATAGTCTAAAAGAGTTGCGGATTCTGTTTGTTGTGAAGGATTTTTTGAACACGTTCGATTTCTTCATCTACTTCACGCTCAATTTGTTTACTTATTCGTAAATCTATCTGTCTCTTATTTTTAAAATATTCTTTTTGGCAACGGCGCATTTCCACCACTTTGTCGAAAAATTCTTTTGGAGTCATAGATTTAAAAGGTATGGAAAAGGCCGCTTTAATGCGGCCTCCCCAGTGTGATTACTTTTTTCCAATCAGAAAGTCTTTCCACAATTCTTTGAATTGTTCTCCAAAGTAAATTGCGATTTCACTTGATTTTACAGCAAGGCGAGAGCCGACCCGCATACGAGTACGACCAAGCGGAAGACGAGTTCGCACAAGCGAGGCCGCAAGACGCACCGTTAGACGCATCACCGCCCCAAAGAACCAGCCGATTACGATCCTCTTCGTCCATTTCATCAATTTCTTTCTGATTATAAAGATAAAACCACGGCGTATAACGGTATTCATCTTTAGTAAATCGTGGAAAATTAGGATCGTTGTTCAATGCACGAGCAATTGTGCATAGTTTGATGTAGGCGAGGTGTGCAATATCAGCCACTTCTTCTTTGTGTCCGTCTTCATCTTCAACAAGTAGGCGAACAATAGGTTTTACACCTATTGCTTCACAAGCATCTTCGTAGGTTTTGATATTGTGATAATCTGTATAATCCGGCTTTTGCTTTCCGAATAAAGCTGTTAGAATACTAATTGCTTTAGGACAGTCGTTTGCTTCACTAAAAGCGGCTGTAACCTTTTCTTGTGTAATTTTAAGTTCTGACATAATGTAAATTATTTATTGTTAATACTATATCCGAATAATGCAAAATCTCCCCGGCACGGATCATCCGGGAAAATTGTTTTCATGTAATTGGTTACTTGTTGAACCATTTTCCAGTCCTCTGTTTTGCGTGTTGTTATCCCAAGCTGGTGTGCCATTTTTGCAACATGTGCATCCAATGGTATGTATAATTCTGTCGGGTGAATAATATTCCAAATACCTAAATCTACCGGTGATTTTCGTACTACCCACCGTAGAAACAGACAAATACGCTTGCATGGAGAATCACGCTCCAATTTTGGAATACCTTTTACGCCACCAAAATCTGTTTGTATTTCACGGATAACATTATTGTAACCCTCATAAAAGACTTCCAAATCATCCCATTCCTGATATATGTTGTACAACCGCTGGCAAATGCAGAAAAAGTCATGGTAGGTGAACATACGGTAGAAGGTATTTGTATTTTCTTTGTATTGTTCCCATACTTTGTTCATAATGAAGGCGTAAGGAGAATTACCCATTAGATTATCCAAAATTTCCGCTTGTTGCATTATCAGTTTGCGATTCCCGAAAGCTATCCATGAAGTAAGAAAGGCACTGATTTCTATGTCCTTTTTATCACTGTACTTATGTGGGAAGAATATAGGATCATCTTTTATAAAATCAGGTGTTTCAAATTGTTTTGCCCAGTCAAGTAGTTTGTTTCTTAGTTCTTCCATAATATTCTTCTTTCCATTTTTTGAAAGCGGCTTCTTTATCATTTGATTTCATCCTTTGTATGAATGATTGATGGGATTCCAATAATTCTTTGGCTTCTTCATCTCCATTTTCCGATCTTTCAGTTAGATGTTTGATATATTCTCCGTAGAACATTCCAGTGCTGTTATTATTTTGTTCATGGGCTTCATTAATTGAAAGAGAAGAAACAATTTCATCACGCTGTGCATCGTATTCATTTAACCAGCCGAGAATGATATTACCGTCCAGTCTATCGTAAATCTTACCGGAAGCCATAGCATTACGGAAACACAATTTGATTTCCTCCAATTTGAGATAATAGAATCTGTCTATTATTAGATCAGCGGTAAGTGCCACTTGAACATCATTCATCGTTTTTCCAACATTGAAAAAAGACACAAGCTCGTTAATCGCAATTACCAGTATGGCTCTTGCGCCAGCCAATGTGATTTCTTTTCTTATAACAGAGAGTGGTAGGTTAGGAGTGTTGAGAACAGCTTCTTTAATCGAACTTACGTGCAATCCCTTGTAATACTCCGCTTGCAAGGTCAGCAAGTCTTTCAACGCTTTCTTTTCGGTTGCCGGGAGATTGCTGTTGACTTGAATTAAGTTGTTTCCCATACTTGTTAAAATCATTATTAGACCATCTGACTAAACGTTTGGAAACTTCAAATGTACGTTCCTTCTCAAAGCGCATTTTCCGGCCTCCGCATTCAGTCCAATACTCAAAAAAGTCCTTCAACATATCATCAGGATATTTTCCTCTATACATGAGGACTTCACTTCTGAATTTGTCTTTCCTTGCAGAAAGAGAATCCTTATTCATATTCATCTTATGGCCTAATCCGGCCATGAATGCTTGTTCCAATGTTGCATCAGGATGATCCCGACACCATTGGGCTGCTAATTCTTCTGATTTCATTTGATTTATAATTTAGATAACCAATATTTCCATACTCGTGAGGCTACTTGTGCCATCATAACGGGTGGTACACTCATTCCACAGATATAATGTGGGGATTGGTTGAGGAAATGATAATCTTGTGGAAATGTGGATATATTACATACTTCTGACCGTGATAAATATATAGGCTGCTTAAAAGGAATAATTGAGTCTGCATGAGTTGTTAGGGTGTAGCTTACTTTGTTCTCATATAGATATTGTTGATTAAAAAGCCTCGTTTTCCAGTTTGTTTCTTATAGGCCTCTGCCAAAGCAATATCTCCTGCCACTCTCTGCTCAAATAACTTTCTCATTTTTACGCCAATAGGCTTTCCCTTGTAATCCGCATATTCCCCATAATATATTTCCGATTCATTAAATTCCATGTCGATGTATGGTTCAACATTGAAGAGGTCTGAAACTTTTAGAAAATGGACTCCCAAATCATGCCTGATACATATAAAGAATACACGTTCTCTTTTTTGAGGTACTCCCATTTTAGAAGCATCAAGAAGAAAATGCTGACAATAATAACCAGCTTCCTCAAAGTCTTTGTATATACGTCTAACATAATCAATCGCATTCCCTAAAAGAAGACCTTTCACATTTTCAGCAATAACGACTTTAGGTTTTAAGCGTTTGGCAAGTGCAATAAAATCAAAAAAGAGCGTGTCTAAAACTTGTGTCTTTTGACCTTCCTTGAATTTCTTTTCTTTACCCCACGCATCTTCACGTAATCCCGACATGCTAAATGTACTGCAAGGTGGTGATCCGTCCAATATATCTAATTTGTACAATTCTTCGGGAAGATTTTTCCTTCTCACAAAATCACGAATATCTTCCAAATAACTATACTGGGGATGATGGTTTGTTTCATAGCATTTCATCATTCGTGGATCAATCTCATTACAGCCAATAACATCGTAACCAGCTATTTTGTAACCCATAGTAGAGCCACCGCCACATGCAAAACAAGAAAACACCTTTCCTTTATCTTTAGTAAAAACAGCATCTTCTAAAGACCAGCAATAAGGATAGAGATGTTGGGGGGGGTAATTACATCTTTCATCATTCCACCTCCCATAATTCAGCTACTCTTTTGAACTCTTCATCAGCCGGAACCGGGCAATCTTTGATCCATTGCATATCTTTTACTTTCCATAACGAAAGGTCTGTGTTGTCAGGAATATGCTTTTTAATATCAGGAAAAAGATTGAGTCGAAGAGATTTACTTTCCATAAGTTCATCTTTGTAGTCCAACAAAAAATTATTGGCCTTTAATAAACTATGAACATCATTAGCAGAATGTGGAGTGTAAACAACTCCATCGAAATATCTGATATAATTGGGAAGCATATCAGCCAGTGCCGTATATAGAAATAATTTTCCTTTATTGCCATAGGCCAATTTCTGAACGGTTCTGATACTTTCGGCCAAATTTGACAGTTTTTCAGGAAACAAAAGTGGTTCTCCACCAGTTATCATGATCTCTTTGTAATTAAAGTGCTCAACAACTGGTAATTTTGAAAAATCCCATGAGTTGTTGCAACACATAGGACATTTGTTCGGACATTTGGTTGTAACCAATAGACGTAACTTTTCCATTTATAATGATATTGTTTGAGTGTATTTCAATTCTCCGGTATATCCACGTGCTTTCAATTCTGTGATAAGTTCCCGTGGAGAAAATCTTGCCAATTCAGAATTGGAATATATTTTCTTCAAATTACCCCCCCCCGGAGTTTTCTTACGGTTTTTGGCATAAATATTACCACACTCTTTGCAGTATGTCTGCAATCCATCTTCGGTTGAAGCATTTCTCCAAAACTCACTGACCGGAAGTTCTCGGCCACATTTGCTGCATTTTTTTAAATTTTCCATTATTCATTTTCTTTAATTCTACCATATTCACATATTAGTAAGGCATCCGAAGTTGCCAATGTAACTTTTGCATACGGAAACAGCTGTTGGGCTTTCTTCTTTAAGATGTTTTTCCATTCTGTCTTACCCAATTTGTCTGTATTTCGTAATCCTAAAGTTTTTTGCCAAGTTTGTGGAGATACTGTTACTGTCGGAATCCCACAAGCTATCAATCCCATAGTCAGCTGTCCGTAACCTTCTCCAAAAACAAAAGAGGCAGAAGCACTTTGTCCGGTTATGCCATTCACTCGTTCCAAATAACAAACGCTATTTTCTTTGTATATAGAGAGAAAATCTAATAAGTCTTTGGGAGTTGGTGGCATTTTGATACACTCCAATAATCTGTTATTCTCGGTGTCGTACACTACAATTCCACCGTTTTTGCCAACATCTATACCTATGATCCTTCGTTTCATAAATTATACTTTTTGTTTACAAATCTTTTGAGCTTAACTATATCTTTCTTTCCAAGTCTTAGTGCTTCACTGGTCTTGATGTCAGAAGGTGATGCTTTACAATTCTCGGTTATCCTTTCAAAATGTCGGATAAAGGATTTTAAGAAATAGTCGGGAATTTCAACTTTCATAATGATTGATTTATGAGAATAAGCCCGGACTCGAACCGGGAACTGTTGCAATCAGGATTTTCGTTTCTGCTTCCGTTTGTACGTATGTCAAGTGTTAATAGCATGATTACCTGACTCGTGATGCTATTCGTGCATTTTTACCACAGAAACTAAGCGTCTTCCAATTCCGCCACTTATTCGTTTGCCTCCACAATAGAGGCATTCTTATATGAACAAAAAGACTCTTTGTAGTATCTACCGCCGTGGAGCGTATGCAGCGTACTCGGCTCGACTTGCAAAGAGAAGAAAAAAGGTGAGGCATGATAGTTCCCGGATAGGCGGTCAAGCCACACCGGGAGAAGCTGATTATTAATCGGTTAATTAATTATTTTTGTTATTTTTAGAAATTCAGGAGCAATACCATACAAAGGGCTTGTTCCATCCCATTTGTCAATGAACTGTTTATATAATATTTCTTTCGTCAGACCTCTTGACTGAATTAGAGCCTGCTCGGTTTTTAACTGTTCCAGTTCATTGCGCTTCTTCTGTTCCTCAATTTGTTGATCCAACACGGAGATATTGGTATTCACTTCATTTCTACTATCAATTTTTTCGCGAACTTTATCGGAGAACTCCAACTGGGCAGAGAATGTGAGTAATTGCAGACCTCTTTTTTCAAACTCTTTGTCAACTATCTGTTCCAATCGTTTCTCAAACACTAATGAGCCTCCATCAGCCATTAAACTGTCAGTCTTATGTTTCCGACTTTCCTCTTTTATCAAATCATATATACGTGGCTCCAAAATGTTATCTTCTAACGAAGACATGAAATCACTTCCACGGCCAATATGCTTGTTGTCAAAGACAACATCAATGGCACGGTTCTTGATAACTTTATAGCTATATGTGGGACGTGCCTTGAACTCTGTATTATCGGCTGCTTTCAGTGTGACAGCTTCGGCAAATTCTCCACGCTGATCGAATAGCGGAACTTGAAAAAGCTCTGTGCCTAATTCCCATGTAGATACCTTACCGGAAACGATTTTAAAATCTTCTTTCCCTTGTTTGCCGTAGTTCTCCATAAGGACACCGGCATAATTGGGAGCAACTCTTTCGCATGAAGCAAACAAAACAACGGCAAATAATGCCACAATCAAAAAATCAATCTTTCTTTTCATTTTCTACTTTTTTAATGATATTATAAACTATAAATGCTACAGTCAGCATGATTATTGAAATTCCAAGCCACGCATTTATGTGATTGAATACGCGGTTGCCAATGAAGAAAGCCGATACGACAAGTACCGGCTTCCAGTATTTCTTTACAGACTTCATTGTTATTGTTCGATAATGGCAATATCCGGTGCCAATTTACGAATTAACAACAATTGCTCGTCAATGGCCTTATTACGCTCTTCTTCCACTATTACTTCTGCACCGGGAGAGCAAAGGGATAATCGAATGTTACGCCCATCCACATCTGCAATGATTTCCACTTCAATTTCTTCTGCCGGGCGACCTTTGAAAATCGGAACAATAAGATTGAATGAGGCCGGAAGATTGGAGTTGACAACTTGGCTGTAATTGTCAGTGCGACTACCGTTGTCTTGTCGGGAGTTTTCCACTTTTGAGTCAATGCTGGCTTTGAAGTTCTTCAAGACTGTTACCAGTTCCATGTGGTATTGTGCATGCTTGAAGAAGGCACGATTCATTTTGAAGAACTTTGAAAGCTGCACCGGTTCCCATGTCTTGCTTGTGTTAATACCAAATTCAAGAAACTTGGGATAGTATTTCAACTCACCTCTTACAGTAGCTTTATTCCTACTGTCAGTTTCATTGGTGACAAGTTTAAGTGTCATTTTCTCCCGATCAACAAGAATATAGCAACGTTTCTGATTGATCTGCTCTTTTTCAGAGATTCTTTTCAAGAGAAATTCATGAACACTTCCAATTGTTCCGGCTAATTCTACCTTATCAGGCTCCAGTACCGGTAACTCATTTTCTTCGTGAAGTTCAATAACTCTAAGGGTTGCTTCGGTCACACCCGGAGCAAAGTTCACTTGCATCTTTTCGTTTTCCATGTTGTTCTACAAATTTTTAGTTCTGTTTTTAAATGATTTGGCTGGTTTGAAGTGTGGAGTATAATGCTCCGCTATGACAATAGTCTCGTTTTTGTGTATGTTACGAGCAACTTTTCGTTTATAGTGTTTGGGTGACAGTGTACCAAAACCTCTGATATAAAGAGTTCTTCCATTAGCTACTGCATCCACGGTTTCCTTCAATGCTGCTTCTATAACTGTTCGGACTTCGCAAATAGCAATACCGGTTGATTCGGCTACTTGCTTGATAAGTTCTTCTTTTTCTCATGGCTTATCCCTCCGTACCAGTAGATTCAATGTCCTCGAAGACCGTTTTTGCATCTCTTGTGCCTCCATCGGACGTTCTTTAACCAAATCGCCATTACCATTGTAATATCCGGTGGTACGGGTGCTACGATCCATAAACTTAAAGCATTCATCCGTAATTTCCTCATAACCACGTTTTATATCGGTAAGCAACGTTTTTTACGTTCCTTTTTAGGTTTCAGTTTGTCCTTGTATGCTTGCATGAAAGCTTTCTTTTCTTCTTCCAGTGCGGCCATGTCAAGGTCAATATTTGCCAACTCCGTTTTCCGTTCACCCATTTCTTCCTCGCTGAAAGGAGAAGTATAGGTAATTCTTTCAACTGCTGCGCAATTGTCTTCCAACATTTGTCTGCGAAGCAATGGATTCTTATCTTTAAATAGTTCTTTATCCATATCATAAAGGTTTTAAGCCATATCGGGCAGAACCGACAAATGGCTGTGGGTTAGTCCTTATGTTTGCTTTGTGTATATCATCTGTACGATGATTGAATAATCGGGGTAATCCCGTTATTTTGTCATATACAACCAGTTCAGACGATACATAACAAATAAAGCCTTTCAGTCGCTCTTTCAACCATGCGTTCTGATAGGCTCTGCGTTCACGATATTCTTGGTAGCTCATTCCCTTTGGGCGAGCTGTGAGAAGGGGAGTGTAATTTCTCGCCCCCCCCGATTTAGATTTACTCTTTCCCATCAATCAAATTTTTATATTGTTCTTCTGAAACGAACTTGTCGCAGTTCCCATACCAAGTACCATCATTTATCTTGTATGGCCTGACTGTTTTATCCATTTCATTCATAACACCGACTACCGCATTTTCTTTGCTATTATCATCCCATACAATAACAACATCGCCGACAGTCGGGATATATTCAGGCTGTAACTTCTCAAAATTGAAGGAGTAATGTTTTTCTTCCTTCATGGCGGCAAGCATCTTTGCCTTTTCCTCTTCCGTAGCTTTACGGAATCCCTTCATGCCTCCGATACCAGCTTCGGGTGTGAGTCTTACAAAAACTCTGTCACCTTCATCATTGGAAGGAACATAGGCGACAAGGCCGAAAGGTACTTTAATTGCCGGTAAAAAAAGAGAGTGGCCTTTCTTCTCTAATTCCAGAGAGAATCATCATGCTGCCCCCTCCGCGATTCGGATTGATAATTACGTCACCGGGGATGAATGTCTCACCCTCAAATTCAAATTTACCCCCCCCCGTAACTTTTTGAGTAGGTTGCATACTTTCTTCTTTCACGATTTTTACCATGTGTCCTTCGGGCACTTCAACTGTTACTGTTCTCATTTTAATTTGATTTTAAACTGGTTATTGTATTCTATGTATTTTTCCGGGCAGGTTGTTTCTATAATTCCGTTCATTGTAGGAATACGAAACAACTTGCCGGATTTATGAAGCTCTTTTTCAAGCTGTTTTGCTTTATGTAAAGCAGCCAAAGAACGTGTTTCATTTTCGATCAGTTCTTTAGCCGCTGTGATACTGTTACTAATTTTTTCACATGAATCCATTACTTGACTTCTTCTGCGTATGGAGTATCGTCTTCCTCAAAATCGTCCGGTTTCTGACCTTGTGCCTTTTTCCAGTCTTCAAACATTTCATCATCCAACTGGCTCTCTGTTTCAAGAACTTTAATCATGGAATCTGAAATGCCGGTTTTGGGCAGGAATTTGAAAGCCCAGTTCACGATTGTTTTTCGAGCCATTTCTTCAAAGTCTGTGTCCCACGGAGATTGCTTGCCTTTCTTGACAGCCTCACTACGACTTTTTATTTCTTCAATACGTGCTTTGGGCATTGCATCGAATTTTACAACACCGGAAGTCAAGACTGCAAAATAGTAGCCTCCAAGAAGATCACCACGTTCTCCGAATACATTGGGTTTGTGGATGATAGTGCCACCGGTACCTTTTGTCATGCTGAACTCGTCATTAGCATAAACCAAATCAGAATAAATATCTTTTACAACGCCGGTGCGGATCAAAATATCAACTTTCCCCATATATGAAGCTTGGAACTTCACTTTGCCTTTGTATGGTACAAGATACCCCAATCTTAGTTCAGGATTGAGTGTCAGACCGGTAAGAGAAACGTTTTTGATTGCTTCGACAAGATGATCGGGATATTGCCGGGCACAGTCAATCAAATAAGGATTATTCAACATTGCCTGCATAGCGAAATTGACTTCACGGGCAAATTGCTGTTCTGTGCCACCAGCTGCTATAAATGCCTTTTTAGGGGAGATAAAACAACTTTCCAATCCTTTCAGTTGTACTGGAAAGGCTGGTGGGGCAGAAGGAACGGGCGGTTGTGGTGTGGAAGGTGTTGGGGAGACCGGTTCTGTTTTTGTTGGTGAAGGAGCATTGTGTTGTTCCATTCCCAAGTTCCCTTGTTGGGGGGATTGATTCTCTGTTTTACTCATTGCTCTTGATTATTATAAAAGTTAAACATCTTGTTCTTTTCAAATGCAGGTGTGTCCGGCACCATTATTCTTCGCCCTTTGAATCCCGGCTGAATAAATATCTGTGCACCGTCAAAATCATTGTTTTGTGTACAGTAAACATGCTGGTCTAACAATTTCTTGAATGCCAATGCACTTGCACCCATTTTCACAATTCCGTCTTCCAAATGGAAAGCCCAGTTAGCTGCACTGACAAATACTGCGTCATAGGGAGCTGTCTTTTGTTGCATAACCCAGTAGAACTCCTTCCATACTCCAGTACGTTCATGTTCAAAAAACTGGTAGAAGGCTGCCGAAATACCGTAATGAAATTTGGCAATAGTCCGGTTAACTGTTTCTTCATGAAGATCATCAACCGCCAATGTTTTCCAGTCGACAATTTTCTTGGCCGTTTCCACATCAGGGCGATATTTGAACTTGCATCCTTCGTATTCAACGAAATGGCTGACTTCGGCTTTTCCCCATTTTAATATCTGCCTGATCTGTTTGGAGGTGTCCCGGCAATTATTAAGAAGCTCATAAACCATTGTTTCAACCAATTGTATATCGGTTGTGCTTGTCAACGTTTTACCCGGATTTGACTCTTTGGCCTCTATTAGTGCAATCTGATATTTTTGGGTATCTCGTCCATACGGACAGCCGGTTTTAGGATTTATAGGCGGCTCAAATACAAGAAGGTTATTTCGCCACTTGTCAAGTTTTCCAGTATTAACAAGGCTTTCCATTGCATCATGGTACAGTGAACCTTTTTCAGAGGCTTCAATACTTATCTCAAATAATTCCGGGTGCAACGCCTTGTATCGGGCAAACTTTGGGGACACCATATAATCTTTAATCTGCGTACTACTTAGGAAATCTTTGAATCTTTCTCCACGGTGGTATTCTTCATTTGGCAGATCGTAAATTGTATCTTCTATATTACTCATATAATGAATTTAGAGTTTTACAAAAAACTCCCTACTTTTTCAAAGCAAGGAGCCAATAACTAACTAAAAACTTATTCATCACTTGTGGATAGTAATTCTTTGTAATTCTGTAATATGTATTTTTTTTCTTCATCTGTAAAAGAATAGGCTTTAGCCATAAATTTCATTGCCATATCCTCGTTGTGATCGGAAAGGGGATAATAGTCAGTAGCGAATTTGTAAGTAAGCCTATTCAATCGCTCATACTTAACTTTGACCTCTTTAACCCGTCCGCTTATCTCCGAGATGATGCCGGACGCTTCTTGCATCTTTTCGTCATATTCCTTTCGGTCTTTCGCAGCTTGTTCTTTCATAACCTTGTTCTGTGCGGCAAAGCTTGAAATCTTAGCATATAGTTCATCCGAATAAGCCCATCCTGAAATGATGTCAAAATCAGAGTTCCCATTAAACTTGTATTTCTCACTATTTTTAAGGAACTTGTAATCACTCCCAAGTTTATTCCAATCGTAATCAACCTTTCGCAATGACTTCGCGCTTTTCAGAATTTCAGCAACCTTAGTCGCTTCATTAATGTCAGTAAACGCAAAACCATCCAAAAGCGGAATTGAGAAGTACTGAATATCAGCAGGCTCAATTTCAAATAATTCGGGAATTTTGGGTTTATCCATGATTTTGATACCTTCCTCCATCATGCGGAGTTTAATCAATTTCTGTACATCTTCCTCCGTTAACGCAAGAATCTCTTGCTCGGTCATTTCTGTAAATCCTTTCATACTTTTAGCATTTAAAATGTGTTCCCGTCCGCGTTCCGATGGATTGTTGGCCGTAGCTTTTTAGCGGTGACCGCTTCTTGCGAAGCACGGGTATATATATATCATTTAAAGTATCTATTCAGTTAAGAATGTATTTATAAACGCCCTACGTTTACTTTGTCATAATATAAGTTGTTTTTGATAACTTAGTGATTCGTGTGCTGCATCTTCTTATTGGCAGTCCGTATTCACACTCTTTTCACTAATCCGCTTTGGCTACTTTGTCGGTCTATTTCGCCCTTTAGATAAGCAGTAAACCTTGTTTTAAGTCTTTATTTGTTCAGACTATACAATATGTCAAAGAACGTTTTGTTAGTTCCCGGAAAGACGGCCAAATCCGTCCGGGATTATTTTCTTTCCATGAATTTTCTCAAAGCTGATTTGGTAAAAATGAGACTCTTGCCATTTTTGGTGTGAGGAATATCATGTATTCGATTGTATAAGGTTTGCAACTTCCATCCGAGAAATACAGCAGCTTGTTTGGCATTCAAATACTCTTCGGTTTCAGCAGTCGCCATTTCAGTTACAGCCTTTCTCACATCATTGCGAATAAACTTGTGCAGTTCTTCTGCAATCATTTTGGCATCTGAACGGTTCATTTCTTTATCGCTTCGATGGTTATCTGATTTTTATCTTTGTCGATGGATATTGAATATCTTTCAACGTCTTCACGGGGATCAGTAAAAGCTAATTGATAGGCGTAGCTTCTTGCATTGACGCAATCCTTGTAAGAATCCAGCTGCATTACTTTGGAAGAACCAGCTTTAATGCTTAGAATATCTTTCTTTGTTACTTTCATATTATTTTCTATTTTATACTTAAATTTTCCACAAAAAATTTGCATAAAAGAAAGCTAACAACTACATTTGCCAATGAGATATGTAGTAAGTGGCTTTTGAAGTCGCCAGCTTTCTTGTTGTTCAAACTTACACTCTTTGTTTGTTTGACGTTGCAAATATACTTCATATTTTCAGAAGTACAATAAAATACTTCTTAAAATTTGTAGTATTTCGTATGTTATAAAACATGTTTTAATGTAAGTTGTTGGTTTATAAAATGTTATACAAGTGAGGTTTGCGTAAAAAGAAAGCTTTCTGAAAAAAAAAGTAATGTCGTTCTATTAGTATTGTAATAATTGAAGAAGTAAAAGACGATCTCATTCGGTAAGGTGCTGGATTGCTGCATAGTTAGCCCTTAGACGGTTTCCCGTTTTTGCTATATGCAGCATAAGAAATGTCTCGTTCGTATAAGTACGCCGTTCTTAGCTGGCCGGGCATTAACAAGTTACCCGACTTCCCGGATTTTTCGCTTACTTGTAGCTGTGCAGGCATCCCGGTTTCGTTTGCCTCTCAATATCGCACGCCCTTCGCAGTATTGAGTTGTAAGAGTGTAACCCTCTGTCTCTCCGCTATGCGGCCTACCGCCGATTACACAATGTGGAGAAAAAGAAAATCCGCAAATAGGTAGCAGCTATTTACGGATTTCTATATATAAACTCAAGTAGGATGTTTAATCAATTTATGTGGTAATACTGCTACTATTACGGATGCAAATATACTACTTAATTTATGAAGTATGCAAGAAATTGACGATAAAAAATTGAGTGATCTCTCAAAAAGGTTTTTGCAAGCAATTTCATATTGTGGTTTGAGTGGGTATAAATTAAAGAAAGACAATATTATATCCAGTGAATCAACCCTTACCAGTATAAAAAAAGGGATTCAGTTGCCAAGTAAAAAAAAACAATTGATGCTTTTTGTGAGAAGTATGATGTGAGCAGAGCATGGCTATATACTGGAGAAGGTTTGTTTGCAAAGACTCCATCAGGACAAATAGAACCTTCGGAGAAGGATATTAGGGATGCTCTGAAAAATGCAAGAATGCAATCAGATTCTACGATTAGTAAAGTAGCTCCTTATCTTCAAGATATTCTTGTAAAAGTAAAATATGTTCCGATGGATGCTGCGGCTTCATTTGTCGAAAGCTTATATAATACAGCTTATGAAATTGATTCTTATGGTGTCATGCCGGAAGAAGGTGAAGTGCTTGATGATTCTTATATGGTCTTTCAAGTACGTGGTGACAGCATGGAGCCAACTATACCGGACGGAGCTAAAATTCTTGCTCGCAAAATAGAAGAAGGTTTGTGGGAAAGCGCGTCAGGAGTTGTGAGTATTGTATATGGGAAAACACTTTCAGTCAAGCGGATATTAAAAAACAGTCTTTTCTTGGATAATGTGCTGACTTTAAAGGCTGATAACCCCAAGCATGGCCAGTTAGATGTCGAGAGAAGAGAAATAAGGGGATGTGGCAAGCATTACGCATAATAAGTCAAAAGATTATTTGATATGGAAGAAAGGGCTATTGACAGATTACGAAAATTTGCAAGGTATGCACGTGATAAGGGAGTTGTCAAAGGTGAGAACTCGTTTGAGGCTTATTGTGAACTATCAAATAGATACATTTATAATTCCATAAGGAACGGAAGGGGGCTATTGGAACTGATATAATAGCTCGTATTGTAGATAAGTTCCCGGAATTGAATGTGAAATGGCTTTGTACTGGTAAGGGGAACATGATCGAAACGGATATGGATGCGAATGTCAACTACAAAGCAGCTTATGAAGGTGCGATGATGCAGATAGAAGCACTGCATAAAATTATAGAAGAAAATAAGCGGAGATGATATAAATTTACCTGTTTGTTTTTTGTCATACTTGTATTGATCATAATAAGTCCCAAGTTTAGTATTGACGGTACACAAAAATTTATCTTCCGTTAATTGAGTCATTTCTTTTCCGAGCGTATACTCCCCCATAAGGTATTGTACCTTCAATTCATTTTTCCTGAATGAAAAAGTTATAGTTTTACTTCACGCCCTTCATCATTGCTCTTTGAATGATAAAAAGTTTCCTATTGTAAATTGAATAATCATATTTTAATTGTATTATTCGATATTTTACCACAATTACTACTACTACAAAAGTCAATTAAATATCACACCTTTGTACTCACTAAAAAAATTAGAATCATATATGAAAGAAGTAATATTTGTAATTTCTAGAAGGGTTCGCCGACTGGGAAGGCGCATATATAGCTACCTGTTTGAATCAGGGAGTCAAGCCCGGAAATCCTATTAGTTATAAAGTGAAAACCCTATCAATAACCAAAGAACCCGTAAGTTCAATAGGCGGATTCAGGTGCTGCCCGATTACGGGCTCAAAGATATGGCGGAAGATTATGCGGGGCTGGTGTTAATTGGCGGTATGAACTGGTTCTCACCTGAAGCTGAATTGATAGTTCCACTTGTAGAAAAAGCTATTAAAGAAAAGAAATTAGTTGCCGGAATATGTAATGCTTCTGTTTTTCTGGGTATGCATGGTTTTCTTAATGAGGTAAAGCATACCAGCAATACGCTCAATTATTTAAAACAGTATGCCGGAGATAAATATACAGGCGATTCGAACTATATCAATGAACAAGCTGTAAGGGACGAGAATATTGTAACTGCCAACGGAACCGGGCAATTGGAATTTTGCAAAGAAATATTATATGCATTAGAAGCTGATACTGCCGATGCGATAGAGGAAAGTTATCTGTTTTATAAAAACGGATTCTGTCCGGGAGCATAAAATGAATGAAAGAATGACCATTCTTCAAAAAAAAGGAATATTTAAGCAATCAGAATGGTTACAATTGTACTACGTCTAAGAGAAATAGGTCTGTATTTATACATATTATTGCATTGAGCGATACAATTTAGTCGCCAATTCATTGTTTTTTAAAGTTGCTATTCTTTTATACAATCTTAAAAATAGCACATTGAGACTATAAAAGCTCTGTCACTCAATTTCTCTTATGTACTATGAGTTCTATTCTACGATAAAGCTCTCCGATTTGAAATTACTATAAAACCTACCGGAAGTTGCCGTAAATTTCAATACACAATAGTCGGAGTCGGTAACACCTTCGGGATAATACATTATATCGCCTTCCTGCCATATCATCTCTTTACTGACACTATCAACCAACACTTCCATGGTACCGCGCAACATTACTCCCCGAAAGAAGCGGTTATCACAAAAAGTAAATACAAGCATGACTGTTCTTCCGGTATTGTGCAACACGCATTGACGAAGTATTCGTTGTCAGATAAATCGTTTTTATCCCTTCCCTTTTCGGGGTTGCAACATGGCTTTGATATTGGGAAATCCTTCGCTGTCTATGGAACCGATAAAAGGCTGTTTTCTGCTTGTCAATCATGGTTCCCACCGTTTTTCTACATCTCTCATCATTTAATAATTTAATTGGTTATTATTTGATGCAAAAAAGTAAGGATATTGAGCAGAGCCGATGCAATAAAAAGAAAGGGAGAAATAGTACTTTTTACGGTTTATACTTTTTACGGTAAAGCAAGGAGTTTCTCCCGTATGCTGCCGGAAGCGGCGGATAAAATAAGAAACCGTTGAAAAATGAAGCTCAAACGCAATATCCGATATCGGGCGTCTGTATAAACAAGTAATCTCTTAGCCTCATCTATCACTTTATTCTGAATGTATTGTTTCGCACTCCCCCCCATTACCGACGTTATGATTTCATTCAGGTAATTGGGAGTGATGCAAAGTTTATCCGCATAAAACTGAACGGAATGTTGTTCCTTCAAATGGGTTCCGACCAAATGGATGAATCTGTCTATATGAGTATTATTGATTTCTTTATCTGTGGGGATTTCTTCGTTTGAAACCGCCTTCTGATACGCCCGCTCCAACAGCATTAGAACTTCATACAGCAATGCCCTCAAAACATGCACGTCATTATCATTCTGTTTGTAAGAGTCAATCTCCGTTTTGATATTGTGTAATACTTGAAGGACACGTGTATAAAGTTCGTCTGGAAGATGCAGTTTGGCTGATGTCTTTTCCGGTTTGAAAAACGCAAGATGCCGGACAAACATGGAATCTCTAAGGAGGGAAGATAAAAACTCATCCTCAAAAAATCAAGGCATATCCATTTGTTATATGACGCGTATCCCAGTTCCGAATCTCTCCCGCCTTAGAAAAAAAAAACACATCTTGAGGGAAAGCTTCATAAGTACGGTTGTCAATGGAAAAGCTCCCTCTCCTTCCGTTATAAAAGTAATGTCATAATAAGTCAATGTATGGACGGAACTTTCAGCCAGGAACTTCTTCACATATTTCAGTTCGACGACATCAATCAAAGTTCACTGCCATACTTATTCTTGTGAAAAGTATATCGGGGTATCGAGTTCTTCATTATGAAGTACAAAAATAATATTCCTTATCAAATAATCCAAGGCTTTTCCACTTTAGAGAGAAATGGAAACAATAATAGACTATCTGATAAGGAATATCTTTAAAAGTATAGATAACTAAACGCTTTCTTATTTCTGACTTCCCGCCAAATACTCAAAACAGAGTTTCTTCAAATAAGCCTCCATACAAATTGATTTTAGTTAATATATGTCACTTAGAAAACACTTAATTCGATATAGCAGGCATCGCAGTGCCTTTCGAGTACATTCTCTTTTGGTTATATCGCAAATACCAAATACAAATCAACAACGAAGCCACCGTCGACAAAGGGCGGAGCAAAGCCCATGAGGAACAGCGAGGAACTGTCTATCTGACTGAACCAGTACGACAACGGAATACGGAACAGGAAGGTCGCTATCAGACTGTGAATCATCGGGAACAATGAATTCCCCTGTCCGCTGAAGTAAGAATTGATGCAAAACACAAAACTTACAATGATACAGTCGATACTATACCCCGCAGATACTCCGCCGCCATTGCCACCACCGCCACATCTTTGGAAAAGAATGCGGTAAGCGTCTCCGGCAGGAATTGGGAATACACACAAACCGATACACCGAAAACAAGGGCAATCCCAATGCCCGAAGCCAGGCATTTGTTCATCCGCTGTATCAGTCCCGCACCGTAATTCTGTGCCGTCATGGTTGCCACTGCCGATGATATCGCCATTGGCGGCAGCATTGCAAAGACGATGATTTTCTCCACAACACCCAAAGACGCCGATGCGATGACTCCCATTTGGTTGACAATGACCGTTATAATCAAGAATGAAATATTGATTAACGCGTCCTGTAATGCAATAGGTGCTCCCAGCACCATAATCTTTTTGGATAAGTTCTTGTTAAGCCGGATATCTTTCCGAGTAAACTCGAAATGGAATCCATGACCGTGCAAGAACCAAAGCGAAATAACAAAACTGCCCCCCTGTGCTGTTATTGTAGCCAATGCGGCTCCCGTAGCCCCCAAATGGAAATAGCCGACCAAAATAAAGTCAAGGACAATATTAATCACGCACGCCAATCCTACAAAATAAAGCGGTGTCTTTGAATCACCCAATCCACGCAGGATACCACATACTACGTTGTACCCTATAATGAATAAAATACCTGTCGAGCATACCAGAATATAACTTTTCGTATCAGCCATTGCTTCCGCAGGCGTATGCATCAGTTCGGCTATCTGCCCATGAAATGCCAGCATGACCAAGGTCAGCAAGACTCCTACGATTGAAAATAGCCACACGGAAGAACCGATTGTAGATGCCACTTTCCTATTATCCTTTGCTCCGGTGGCAATAGCAATCAGCACGGTTGTCCCCGTTGTAATGCCAAGGATGATACCCGTAATCGTCTGCATCACCTGACTGCCGATAGCTACAGCCGCCACACTTGCCGAATCATCATATTGCCCCACAACAAACAAGTCGGCTCCACCATAAAGTGCCTGAAGCACGTTGGCAATAAGGAAAGGTACTGCAAATTGCAGCAATACCTTCGGAACACTCCCCTGTGTCAAATTCAACTCTTTCATAGTTTCTCCGCTACTTTACCTCTTATCTTAAATTGTTACAATAAAAAATAGTGCCGGACAAGCGAATGATTTGCACCATTCATCTTATCCGGCACTATAATTATCTATTATAGCACCCTCCGATGAGGATTTTTATGCCTGCCCCTGTTTTCGGGCTGCAAATATGGGCTTTGTTTTCATAACTACCAAATTATAGCTGCACTTTATTTTTCAGGATACAATCGGGTATCAATGTGATACCAATTTCAACCCGATAATGGAGCAAATCAGTGTGAAGATAAAGAACAACCGTCCCACACTTGCAGGTTCTTTAAAGAAGAAAATACCGATTAATACCGTGCCCGCCGCACCGATGCCTGTCCATATCGCATAAGCCGTACCAACCGGCAATGTCTTGGTCACCTTTTATCAGAAGCAGCATACTCACACATAAGGATACCAAGAGTACGAATGACCACACATATTTTTCCATTCCGAATACCCTGTTTATCTTTCCCAGGCAGAAAGTAAACACCAGCTCAAGGCAACCTGCCAAAATCAAAAGAATCCAATTCATAACATTTTTTATTTGCAAAGGTCATGAATTTCCGGCAGCCTCTATTTTACATTTGTAAAAAGGGATTTTACATTTGATAAAAATCATCTTATCTTCGCCCTTATTCTGCTCAGACTAACTTGGGAGATTCCCAGATAGGAAGCGATAATACCTAATGGTACACGTTGAAGTATATCGGGGTAATCAGCAATCAAATCCTGATAGCGTTCCAATGAGGTCTTGAACTGCCGTGATATAAATAGCTGTTCTGATTTGATACACTCCCTTTCGGCAAACTTCCGCCCCCAGTTGGCTATATGTATATCCGCCAGATAAAGGTCGTGCAGTTTATCGACACTCAATTCATACAGCACACTGTCTTCCAATAATTCTATATTCTCATATCCCGCCTGATTATTGTAAAGGGTCTGCAAAGGGAAAATAGCGTCGCCCTCCTTTCCGAACCAGAATGTCACTTTCTTGTCCGATTTATAGGTATATGCATGCAACATTCCTATCTTCATCAGATAGAATTTGGAACTTTACGGTTTGCCAGAAACAGGTGGAAACCTTTAGGATAGGTTACTTCCGGTGTTTCATTCAATAGAGCTTCCTTGGATGCAAGCGGCAGTTTGTAAATATTATCAATGATGTCATAGATGTCCATATCCATAGATTCTTTATTTCATTTGTTTGGCAACTCTGTTCAGAATGGAACGCATGATCGTTTTATGGAAAGGACGAATAAAGAAGAAGTAGAATCGTCAATACTTCGGGAGTAACCACTTTATCACTCACTATTGTTTTTAAAAAGAATCACAGTAATCCGCCGGAAGGTAATTGGTGATGAGACTTCCCTCACATATGTTGTTTTGTACTTTCATAACTTGATGCGTTTTTAGATAACGTAGGCTGCGAAAATAATCACTTTAAATTGATATACAATAACTTTATCTGCTTTTCTATTCGCGGAAACGGAAGAAAGCAGGCAGGCGGTCGGGATTCAACGTGTAGCGGGCATGTTCTGTCAAAAACGGTTCGGAGTTCATCACTGCACAAGAATGGGGTACTGCCGACATCATTTCCCAATCCTTCTGCGAGTTGCCGACAATCAATACTTGCTCCAGAGGGAAAGCTAAAACTTTACATATATGAAGTACTCCTTTCTTTTTGCCGGCTTCCTTATGTACAACTGTGATAAGGGGTGGCTTATAAAATACCTGATAAGGTTTTTGCTTTCAATCGGGAAAGAATGTTCTCCTCTGTTCTTTCTCATAAACTAGCATGCTATACTTATAGACTTGGCCTTCATAGCTATGCGCCGTTATCTTTGCGGATTCCCCGTTTACATCCGGTAGTAATTCAACCGATAAACATCGGTTCCGCCCGTCATACAACAATAATCCACCGTCTGCAAATGCCCCACCTTTGAACAAACTGAAAAGAGTCTTACCTAATTTTCTCCGCGCCTGTTCCACTGATAAAGAAGTAGCCAGATATAATGGGACAGATTGCGCCATATAGTGTAAGACATTGGCATAGTTTTCGGAACTTTTCCTTGTGCATCGGTCAATGTTCCGTCCACATCGAAAAAAACGGAAGTAATGAAAGGCTTATCCGGGATCCGCCAAAATGCACCTGCTCCCATTATTCGATGCAAAGGATGATTAGTCAAATTACTGAAAGCAATGTAACAGTCACAGACCTTCCGCCGACAAGAAAGCGAAGTGTCTAGCTTTTGACTCCGATAAAGATTGCCTATCTTCACCTTACTTCTAGGACAGGCAAAGATATCCCCTTTCCAGTCAATGAAGCAAGCACTTCTTCCGCCTGAGCAATTCTCCCATTGAGCCGGAGCGTTTCGCAAATCATACTCGAAAAGATTATCCAGTTGAGTAAAAAACGAATATCTTCGTTGCTCAATGGAGACTTTAACCCTGCATGGCATTAATAAACAGATAAATATCCGGTGAAAGAGTATTTCGCAAATCAGCAAGTATATTTTTTGCCAACGGGTTACCGACAGCTCCGGCACAAACCTGTATTCCTGCATTATGGAGCGTATGAAGTTGCCGGACAAATTTCTCTACTGAAGTCATTTCCGGATGAAAGCTAGCCCAAACTTTTATCTTATTTATCAATGCCGGAGCAGTCCGGAGTTCGTTCAGCCATTCATCGGCAGGAAAAGAAAGATTAGTCTGACAGGAAATTCCGGTAACTTGCGGCAATGACGCAAGCTGTATGATTCCTTCCCTATAATAGCGATGTATGAGTGCTTCACCATAGGGAATGACAAATAGTTGCAAAGTCTCTCCTTCCCATTGCTCAATAGCGGTAATAAAACGACTCCATGCCTGCTTGTCCCGCATTTTTTAGATGCAGGATGAGACTTCTTGCCGAAAGGACAATAAGAACAAGTGTAATTACAACCATTCAATTTGCTCCGATAGTATATACGTCGGACGGAAAGTAAAAAGAACCCTCGTTTGTCATTTCATTCAAATATCATTTAAACTTCACTCAATTTTCATTCAATAGGAATAAGTCTCCATTAATTGCCTGATTTCCGGAGTGATAAATAGCTGACCGATATAATCGGAATAACCAAGTCCTTCGGGAGTCAGCCGGATACGTTCAGGAGTTTCCTCTATCCAGTACTGTTCCGCCAATTGGCGGAACAACGGAGTCCTATCAAGCGGCTCTCCAAAACGCCGAGTATATTCAGCCTTGTCAATCCCCATATAGTACATCAGATTCTTGATGATAAAACGTTGTTGTTGTTCCTTTGCAGAAAGGATAAATCCGTTACGGGCTACGGTGAAATCAGTGGTTGCCATATATTCGTCTATCTCGCGGGCAATGCATTGCTGACAGACTGTATACCGGGTGGCATAGTGTAAATCACCCAAATAGCTGCGTCCACCCGACCCACACGAAAGCATTACTTCATCGCCACATGAGACTTCCGCGTCAGTGGACGGATGATGAATGAAACGCCGCATGGATGTTTGCAGAAAGCCTTTTGCTTGCAATAACTTGCAAGCGGCACGATACATTCGAAAACAGACATCATCTGGTTCCCGTTCGGTAATACCTGTACCCTGACGTACATATAGCGGATAAATAAACAGTTCGTTCGGCTGGAACCGGAGCGCTTCTTCCAGTGAATAGAGGAAACTTTCTACCGTCTGTCCCTTAATACCATAAATCAAGTCGATATTGAAATAGGGAAAATCCATTTGGCGGATATCGTCTAATGCTTGATAAATAGTGTTTTGCCGGGGACGCCTTTTGATAGCTTTCAGTTCTTCATCTTGAAAACTCTGTATGCCGATACTTACGCGAGATACTCCCGCCTTTTTCAAGACATTGAGACGCGGACGATCTGCATATTCCGGTGAAGTCTCTACGGAAGTAAAGGCATGGGACGGATGCACGCCGAACAAAGCGGCGGTAGCCATTAGTTGTTCCAGTTGCGGAACAGTCAGCAGCAACGGAGTACCGCCGCCGATGGCAAAGCTATCAAACGTCAGTCCGGCAGTGAGCGGTGAGAGTTGTTGCGCCTGTCTGTGAAGGGTGTCCAGATAAGTGGCGATATATTCTGTACGGTTCGTTTGCAAAGAGAATAAGTTGCAGTATCCGCATTTATGGCTACAAAAAGGGATATGAAAGTAGAGTGACGCCTTTCTGCCTTGCAGTTGCTCCAAATATGGGAGCAACGAAACCGGAGCAGGAAAAGGACGGTACGCCGTTTTATGCGGATAACTATACATATAGTCTACATATCGGGATAGAGGTTGATTCATTGTTTCGTCAGGATAAAGTGTTTGTAAGGAACCGTGTAGACTGTTTCGTGGGATATGCAGTGATATTCGTAGCCGTCTTCACCATAGCAGGTGCCGTGGTCGGAAAGGGCAATCACCAGTGTGTCGGCACGCTTCTGAAAAACTTCAAACAAACGGGGCAACTGACTGTCGATATATCTCACTGCCGCCGCGTGTGATTCCTTATCGTCTTTCGTTTTACCTTTCACATAGTGACAGTTCGGGTAATGGATAGCGGAAAAGTTGATATACATGAATATACGTTTGTCCGCAGAGTAATTCTCCAGTTTCTTCAAGGCAAAATCAATCTGCTTCTCCGTACTGTCAGGAGCCGTACAGCCAAAGGTCGGCAACCAGTAGCTTTTTCGTAAAATAACTGGGAAACACACGTCCCAGTTCATTGCGTTTGCTGAAGAAATTCACGCCGCCTATGCAGATTGTCTCATATCCCTTATTGGCAAGGCTCTGCACGAAAGTAGCTTCCGTAAAGGGATAACTGCCTTTGGGCGGGATACGCCCCGTCCCTGCCTGCACGGGGAAAAACAGCCATTTACGGCTACGCAAGGAATGAGGCTCTGCCGGTGAAGGGAGAAAGCCTGCAAAAATGGCAAAATGAGAGGGGTAAGTAAAATTTCCCGGCGCATGCCTTTTCTCCCACAAACCACCGTGACTGTTCAGAACCGGTGTCCCTCCGGCAGCTTCTTCCGCTTTACTCACATCGTAGCGCAACGTATCGAAGCAAAGCATAAGTATATCATGTGTCCCTACCACCCGGTTCATATCCATATCAGGACACTGGTTTTGTTCTCCAGCGGGCAGTTCATCTATCTGCATGGTCATATTTCTTTTTTATTGTTCTTATCTGTCGGGTATAAATAGAATTGTGAGCGTACATATCCTGGTAAATGTGGTCGCCTTGTCCGTTGACCTCAATAATATAAGGAGTATCCGTTCCTCTTTCTATCAGTACATCTACTCCGCCATATCGCAAACCCAGTGTGCGGACGGCTTTCCTGCATAAGAGGTAAATCCGTTGACGGACATCTTCTGACAAGGGAAGTTCGCTCCACAGGCGTGCGTTGTTGTTCAGGTGCAGATTGGTTATACCCCCCTTGCTACATCTGACTACCACATAGTCAATCTCTTCCTCTCCAGATACTACCCGAAGGTCATAATTCTCTCCCTGCAACTGCTCCTTAGGTATCCATTCTTCCAAAATAGCCCCAGTATGCATGACCGCTTCCGCCAATGGAAGAATATCTTGCTCCTTAGTCAGACGATGAATACGTTTTGTATTATGAATGACTCTGTCCACTTTCTGCAAGGTAGTATAAACCACCCATTTCTTCTGACGCGGCTGATAGCGGATTGCCATAATGCCACCTGCTCCCCGAACCATAACGTGGTTTCAGAAAACACCCCCTGCTACAACCGGAAAGAGCTTGCGCCAGTTCATCGAAAGAATGTGGAGTATCCAACATCGGAGTTACATTCAGATCATTGGCTGATAAAATCCGTTTGGCTTCCTTTTTATCAAGAGCCTGCAATAATGCATGAGGCGGATTCAAGAAATGCACATCGTCAGGCAGTGCCGTCTCGTCCAACCGCTGTAATATCGTTTTGTATTCGTCATTAAACAGGGTATATTTCAGAAAATCCGTTTCGCAGCTTACCCACGGTTCCAGTTTAACAACTGCCTGCCGCAATGTTGGCAGGCAATTGAACAATTCTTCGTAAGTCATAAAGCGGACTCCCGTCTGCAAGCTCCTGCCAGCTTCAACAAAGTATTCGATGCGTTTGGACGGAGAGTTGCTGACAACGATTATCTGCATTTCCCCTACTCCGTAATCATCGGGTAATACCACATTTCACCGTCGTCCTCATCAGCTTCTTCCGATTCTGCAATGTCAATCTTCATCGGAAGTTCCTGCAACTTCTTCTTCATACCCTTGCTCAAATAATTGTAGCGCATATTAATAAACTTCAAATGGGCAATCTTGTCCATATTGTCCAGCAAAAGTTGGGCACCTTCATCTTTGAGGACACCTGCCGAAATATCCATTGTCTCCAATTGAGGAAGGATATCCGACTCCAGGAACATTTTTACAATCTCATCCTGTTCTTCCGAGTTCACGATGCCAAGATAAGTCAATTTCGGGAAACGCGTCTTAGAGAAAAGCGGACGGAATATCTCAATATCAGCTTCAAAGCCGTAGTCTTCCACGCCGACATACAGAACCAGTTTTTCCAGATTCGGAAAATCGGACGCCAGAATATCCTCTACGACTTCCGTAGGAAGACCGCCACTGATAATCTCCAGTGAACGCAATTCCGGACGTGAGGTTTGCCCCAGGCGCAGGCAATTCGTACCTTTTATTTTCAAGTCTTTCAATTTGGGCATAGCGTTGAGCAACGGGCTGAGGTCTGCCTGTTCAATCCAGGAGATCTCCTGTTCTTCCTGATCGATATCTCCCAAAACAAGCCTTCAATGTGTGCAAATTTATCTTTATTTTCGAGTATTCCTTTCAGTAAATCGGAGCAATCTTCACCTTCATAGTCCCAACAACCGATAGTGATTTGTTTATATTCGGGCAGATGCTTGTCTTTCAGAATCTTATCCAATAGCCGGACATCGTTTTCGTATTCATCATAACTCAAAGTGTATTTCTTGGCTTCCACTTTCATCTCGCGTGCCGTTTCCTCTGCTGTTTCCACATAGCCCTTCTTTGTTTTTCTCCGCAATAAGTTTATTGGCAGCTTTTTCGGCTTCTTCAGCAGTCGAGTAGTTTTTGACTTGTGTCTGACCGTCTGTTCCCAATTTGCCATAGTTAACGGTTACGTCTGTTCCAACTACATCTATACTCCAGAATTTCTGTGACTTAAAGTCTTGAAATACGAATACTCTTTTCATAATACTTTTTTAATGGTTGATATTTGCCCATTCAAAGCGCAAGAACGCATGAACGACGTCTGCAAAAATAATTATTTTTCGCCACGTACAAAGCAATCGTACACTAAACTTTCAAAACTAGAAGATACAAACAAGAAGGGCTGCCCCTGTTTTCCGGAGCAGCCCTTACTATTCAGTTTCTATACTTCTGTATTAATCTTCAATAGTACATATACTTACTCGGTTCCAATCCGGTTCGGTAAACATGTCACCTACGCCCTGACCTTCGGCAGTGATACGGGAAGCGTTAATCTTGTATTTATTGACCAGGATAGTCTTGACAGCTTCCGCACGTGCGGCAGCTATTCTAGCATTGACTTCCACACTTCCTTCCGGAGAAGCGTATCCTTTGATAATCACTTTTGAATCAGGATATTTCTTCATGTAGGAAGCTACACGTTCCACATTCGGCAACTGTGACGCGTCTACTGATGAACGACCTTGTCTGAAAGTAATGATAGATTCCGGAACGCGAGCGGTCTTGACTACTGTTTCAACAGGAACTACCTTTGTACGACATTCTTCCAAGTCTTTCTGCAAGCCGTTGATTTGCCGGTTGGCAGTGTTCAACTCACCGTCCTTATTGTTCACTTCAGAACGAAGAGCATTGATTGAAGAGTTCAGCCCGTCGATTTCCACCTGGTTGTAGACTTTTACTTTGGTGAAATAATGGTTTCGGTACTTGTCTTGAAGTGATAAGTCAATCCTGCAGTCAGTTCAAACGCTGCGTTGTTCGCATTGAAACGGCTCTTTTGTCTCAGGGAAAGTTACCTTGCATATCATATACGATAGCTGGTTTAATACCGAGTGTCCACGCTTTCGTTTCACCGAGATTGAAATTGAAATTCAATCCGAAACGGGTAGACCATGAGTTCTGATCACCGTCACCATTTACATAATAATGCAACCAACCCATTCCGGCCACAGCTTCTATCTCAAACAAACGAGGCTGACCTTGATAACTTGCGAACAGGTTCATCAAATTAACCTTACCCAATAAACTGACATCCGAAGCATCGAAGGCCGTTTTACTCGGAGTGGTGTTGATATATCCCATTCCCTGGAATCCCAAACCAAAGATAGGAGTCAATTGTTTTGAGAACCCTACTCCAAAACCGGGACGCATACTCTTAAAGAAAGCGCTATGAGTAAGAGGAGTGATTGCTCCCGCATTTACTTCAACAGACCAGTTGTCTGTAAATTTTGTACCTTCTACTACAGATTGGGCATTTGCAGTAAATGCGCCCAATACAAAAGCTAATAAAATAATAGATTTTTTCATAATCAAATGTTTTTAAACTGTGATGTTTTGCTTGCTAAATCATTAGAAATGTTCTTATGTGTTCCATGTCTAATTCTTTAGTTTATAATCAAATTCGTTATTTACATTAAACAACATATTGTATAAAAAATTAGTTCACAGAATGAGACTCAATTAACAACTATTTAATATTTGGGGACTCCTGCCAAAAAAGTGGGAAGTATGCATTCAAAGTCTATTTGTTAGATTTAATCGCCTGGTCATAATGTCAACTATTATCACCACAAATGATAAAGTTCCTACCCTTAAGAAAAAGGTAATACAAAAAGGCAACAACTTACTACTTAAACATTGATAGAGTTATTAATAAATACTGTGACCGTTTATTATAAACGTCCCCTCCGTTTATTATAAACTTTAAAATCCGGATTTGCGAATTTAGCATCAATAATATGCAACAAAAAAGGCTGCAAACTCTGTAAAGTTTGCAACCTTTGGGGTATATCTGCCGTTCTATCCTTTAGTATAAGCTAAGGGAATGAGCTAAGTTCGTTGTAATATTATACTATTTTCTATCCATTCTATACTCATATTTCAGTTATTCTTTCATCCATAATTCATTGATTTCATTCTTTTCCTGACTACAAATATACGAAATAAAAAAGCGTTTGTCAAGTCCCGGATAAGTTTTAATCGCCTGTCATCAGGAATGCTCTTTTTTACTTTTCCGGAATCACTTCATTCAGACAGGCTATGGCATTGAGTGTACGCGGATAGCCGATGTAGGGCAATAGTTGTGTGACGACAGCCAGCAACGTATCTTTATTATTCCCTACGTTGACATTTCCCTGTATGTGTCCTTTTACTTGTGACTCACAACCGCCTAAAGGAAACAAGAATAGAGAACGTAACCAATTCACGTGTCTTCACATTCAGTCCGCTACGTGTCTGATAGTCTCGAAGCAATTGGCGGAGAGATAACGCTGGATATGCTTCTGATTCTCGGGAGCGCTTTTATGCATCTGTTCTATCCGTTCACCGAAAATGGATTTCTGCAACTCCAGCCCTTTGTCGAAACGGGTTTCGGATGACACAACCGATTGTCCCTCTAAAGGAAGGCGTACGCCACGGGCGAGCAATATACCATTAGTAAGACCGATAAAATCTCTCACCTTAGCCATGCCTGCATAAGCTACTGCCTGATAAAAGTTTTCCTTCACTTCTATCGGGGTAATGCCTTCATTAAGAGCGTTTTCAAGTGTGATACGGTATTCAGCCTGTGCCTGCGAAGCTATATTGGCTGCCAAGGTTACCATAAGGCGGGTTTTAGTATCCAAGTCACCATATTCCTGCACTTCTTTTGTAAAATTACTAAATATTCCGTCCAATTCGGGGTCGGTAGCTTTTTAGTCGGTTGCCACGTTGTCTTTTGTAGCTTCGGCATATTGTTGGTCGCTCACACGTTCCAGCCACATATTCTTGTTGGTTTGCGGATTACATTCGATAGCCAGATGCGAGAACCAGCTATCGGGGGCGGCACCGTGCCAATGTTCTATGTTCGGAGCGATTTCAACCACATCACCGGGAAGCAAGCGGCGTGACGCCTTACCACGTTCCTGATAATATCCTACACCACCGACAGCAATCAGGATTTGTCCACCCGTATGGCTGTGCCAGTTATTGCGGCAACCGGGTTCAAAAGTAACGTTGGACATGGGGACATTCAAGTCTTTGTTACTAGTCAGTCGCGCCAGCCAAGATTCCCCCGTAAAATATTGTTTGAATCCTACATTCTCCTCTCCTATCGGAAATGCGCTGATGTTTTGAGGTACTTCTTCTTTTTTCATATTCTGTGCATTTAATGAATTATATCCGAAAAAACGTTATTAATGCAACTACTAAAGTAACAATTAATTTCTTCATGTTCATAGTCTAATTGTTTTAAAATTAATAACACAAAAATACGAAGTTATAGCCTTACAAGACTGATACAAATTACAGAAGTTAGTACCATTATTACAGATTTCCCGTCTTACCTATTCGAGCGATTCTGACTTTCCATATTACTTCTTTTTATTCGTATTTACAGGGAGTGAGAAGGAGGTACTCTCAATAAATTGACAATTATTTTATTATTTCAAAGCCCGCCTCAATCTGTTTAATCCTTCTATCAACTGCTGTCGCGGACAGGCGATATTAATACGGATAAATCCTTCACCAGCCTCTCCGTACAAGCCGCCCTCGTTCACCCAAAGTTTTTCTTTTTCCAACAAGGTTTTCACTATCTCATCCGATGACTGATTCAGCACTGAACAGTCCACCCAAACCAGATAAGTGCCTTCCAACATCGACACTGGAAATTCAGAAAGATATTCAGCGAAGTATGCCCTCAAATAATTGTAATTGGCGAACAGGTATTGTTTCAGCTCTTCCAACCATTCCTCACTGTCGTTATAGGCTGCCATTAACGCTTCCACCCCGAACGGGTTCACATCACAAAACCTCATTGACATTGATTGCTTTATCTATTTTCGTTCGTATATCCGTATCGGCAGAAATGATATTAGCAATCTGAAGCCCTGCCAGGTTAAAGGCTTTGCTGGGCGAGGTACAAGTGACGGAGTGCATCAGGAATTCTTGTGAGATAGAAGCAAAAGGAATATAGGTGTGTCCCGGAAAGACAAGTTCGCAATGGATTTCGTCTGCTACTACCCACACATTGTTTCGGATACAGATGTCACCGATGCGGGTAAGTTCCTGCTTTGTCCATACCCTTCCGGCAGGATTATGCGGGTTGCATAACAATAGAACCTTTACATTTGGGTCGGCAGCTTTTTTTGTTCCAAATCCGCAAAATCTATCTGATAGGTTCCATTTCTATAAATCAGCGGATTGGCAATCATCCCGCATCCGTTATTGCGGATAGAGGAAAAAAAGCAGTTATATACGGGTGTCTGCACCATTACTTTATCTCCGGGGACTGTCAGTGCCTTAATGACAGCAGACAATGCCGGTACTACTCCCGTGGTATAAATAATCCATTCTTTTTCTATCTGCCAGTCATGTCGCCTTGCAAACCAGTTTGTCACCGCCGCATAGTATGCATCCGGTACACGGACATATCCGAAGATACCATGCTCCACCCGTTTCCTCAATGCTTCCACAACAGGGGAGCCGTACGGAAATCCATATCGGCTACCCACATCGGCAATACATCTGCATCTCCGGCAGAATCCCATTTATAGGAATTCGTACCTCGGCGCGGAATTATTTCATCGAAGTCGTACTTCATATTTCAATCAAAACAAGTCAGTTCGTCCCAAAGTTTCAATTCACAATTTCCCGGTGCTTTGAGATTCTCGTCCAGGATGATTGTCCCGAAACTTTCGGCAATAATGCTTCCCCGTGCGGGGATTCTTCACGCTGTGAATCGGGCTTTTAATCGTTGCTTTCACACTGCTGTGTTCAAAAGCGAGGTCAGCGTCCTCCGCCATTGTACAATTTTCCATGACCAGATCATGTGCATAGCAAAGTGGCTGTGTGCCCGAAATCCTGCAATTTACCAGACGTAAGTTTTTAGAATGCCAGCCTAGATATTCTCCATTCAGTTCGGAATCATAGACAGTTACATTCTCCGTATTCCAGAATGCATCTTTGGAGTTGATAACCGCATTACGGATTTCCACGTTCTTACAGTACTGGAATGAATAGTTTCCGTTTTGGGCGTAGTTTTGGATATTGATATTCTCGCTATGTATGAAAAGATAATCCGCCTTGTCTATCTGCACGTTCTTCAAAGTCTATATTACGGCAATACCAGAATGTTTCCAAAGCGTTGGGCAACTGTACATTTTCGAGTTTTATCCCGTCCATTTCGCGAAACATCTTCGGGGCTTCTACCAAGGTATCTGCCATTTGCAGACTTTGGGAATACCATAGCGCGGCACGGGCGCCTTCTGTAAAGAGACAGTTTTTCACTATAAATCCGTTGGTATGCCAAAAGGGATATTTTCCTTCAAAGCGGCAGTTGATTGCTATGATGTTGCTACATTCTTTCAGTGCAGATTCACCGGCGTGAATCGTCACATGTTCCAGTTGAAGGTCGTGGGTTGCAAACAGAGGACGTTCGCCCCCGTATTCTTTATTTCTTATTTGTTCCATTAGTTTATTTTTTAGTCTGTTATTTCAAAAGTCACATTTACATTTCCTGTTATCACAAGAAAACTACTTATTTCTTCAGATACTCTTTGAAGAAAGATTCCAGTTTGCTGAATGGTATAAGGCTTACACGGTCGTAAAGGTCTACGTGTCCTGCACCGGGCACTATATACAGTTCTTTAGGCTCGGCAGCCAGTCGATAGGCATCCTCACTGAATTCACGCGAATGGGCATTTTCTCCGATAATGAAAAGCATGGGACGGGGCGAAATCGTTTCAATATCTGCGAAAGGATAGAAATTCATAAATTTCACGTTACTTGAAAGGGTTGGATGAGTTGTTGTCAAAGAAGTTGCTCCTTCTGGTGTGAATTCTCCTCTTTGTGTACGGTAGAATTCATAAAATTCACGTTCTATCGGGCCGGATTTTTCTGTCAGTTCGTGCACTGTACCACCTGTGTATTTTGTTTCTCCACCCAGGAATTCAACATAACGCTGCTCTGCCGCTTCCGCCATAATTTGTTTTCTCTGCTCCAGAGTCAATGAGTGCTTCAATCCGTTACGGCTGGCAGTACCCATATTATACATGCTGATTGTTGCAATGGCTTTGAGACGAGGGTCTATTTTTGCCGCACTGATAGCGAAACTTCCACTGCCGCAAATACCGATTACACCAATTAGATTCCGGTCGACAAACGGACGTGTACCGAGAAAATCTACCGCAGCGCTAAAGTCTTCCGCATAAACTTCCGGCAGAACGGCATTACGCGGCTCACCTTCGCTCCCACCCCAAAAGAAAGGTCTATGGAGAGTGTGACAAAACCCCGCTCCGCCATTTTAGTTGCGTAAAGGTTCGCACTCTGTTCCTTGACTGCTCCCATAGGGTGTCCGACAATGATTGCAGGGTATCTGTCTCCTTCTTTCATGTTCTTAGGCAGAAACAGATTTCCGGCTACCTTCATTTTATACTGGTTGGAAAAAGAAACTTTCTTCACACTTACCAAATCACTTTTATAAAAGTTATCTGCATCTGTCTGTGCAGAAGAAAAATTAGTTCGAGCATCATAATAAATACAGCTGTTAATAATAAAATCCGTTTCATATCTCTTGCGTTTTAATAATTAAATAATTGATTATCTATTTTCTACGTTGCAAAAATAGGGTGAAATAAAGAGACTGTATGTAGATGAATTACTGACATTATTACCCGAATTACAGATTCTGTTTTTTATCAATCTGCTATAATATCTATTCTAACCTATTTAAGGAATGAAGTAAGTATCAAAACCAGAGAAGCCAAAGTCAAACTTCCTGCTTTTTGCGAACGCCAAGTTTATTAGGAGAAGTAACTAAAGAATCATTAAACAAAATAAGAAAAGTCGAAACTAAAAACCAATATATATATTATCTACTATTTTTAGGTTTATCATCAGTCACATTTTCCAAGGTCGGTAATATAGGTAAAATAATCCGTAATCTATATACAAACCGAATCTAAAATCAGCAGTATCTTTGCAGTGTGATAAAGATAATAGGTATAAACGTAAAAAACAAATTGATATGTATTTAGAAAATATTTACTCTCCTGCAGACGTAAAGAAGTTATCGTTTCAAGAACTCAACGATTTAAGTAATGAAATCCGTGCATCACTCCTGCAAAAGTTGAGTGAACACGGCGGGCATTTCGGACCTAATTTTGGAATGGTGGAAGCGACTATCGCTTTACATTATGTATTCAATTCACCGGAAGATAAGATTGTTTTTGATGTATCGCATCAGAGCTATGCGCACAAAATGCTGACCGGACGGAAAGATGCTTTCCTCTATCCGGCAGAGTATGACAACGTATCCGGTTATTCCGAGCCACATGAAAGTAAGCATGATTTTTTGTTATCGGTCACACTTCCACTTCCGTCAGCCTGGCTAGCGGATTGGCGAAGGGACGCGACCTGACCGGCGGTAATGAGAATATCATAGCCGTGATAGGCGACGGATCTTTAAGTGGCGGCGAAGCATTCGAAGGATTGGACTATGTGGCGGAGCTTGGTACAAACATGATTATTATTGTCAACGACAATCAAATGTCTATTGCCGAGAATCACGGTGGTCTTTACAAGAACCTGAAAGATTTGCGTGACAGCAACGGTCAGTGCGAATGTAATTTCTTCAAGACTATAGGATTGGATTATATGTACGTGAACGACGGCAATAATGTGGAAGCATTGGTTGAGGCTTTCTCTAAAGTGAAAGATATTCAGCATCCGATAGTAGTACATATTAATACCCTGAAAGGCAAAGGGTATGAACGCGCAGAACTGGACAAAGAGACTTACCATTGGCGTACTCCGTTCAATATAGAAACCGGAGAATCCAAGTTTGGCGAAACTGCGGAAGATTATAGCGAAGTAACCGCTCAATATCTGCTGAAAAAATGAAAGAAGACAAGCGGGTGGTAACAATTACTTCGGGCACTCCCGCTGTTCTGGGCTTTACTCCGGACCGTCGGCAAGAAGCCGGCAAACAATTCGTAGATGTAGGTATTGCTGAAGACCACGCGGTAGCACTTGCTTCCGGTATTGCCGCTAATGGGGAAAGCCTGTTTATGGGGTATATAGCACATTTATCCAACGATCTTACGACCAGCTATCGCAAGACCTCTGCATCAATAATAATCCGGCAGTCCTCTTGGTATTTTGGGGAACATTATCCGGTATGAATGATGTAACTCATCTCTGTTTCTTCGATATTCCGCTTATCAGTAATATTCCGAATATGGTCTATTTGGCACCAACCAGCAAAGAGGAATATCTTGCCATGCTGGAATGGGTATCCGTCAGAATGAACACCCGGTGGCTATCCGTGTGCCCGCAACAGATGTGATTAGCTGTGGCGAGTCTGTGGAATCCGATTACAGCGTTCTCAATCGTTATAAAGTCGCTCATTGCGGTTCGAAAGTAGCTATCCTTGCGTTAGGTTCGTTCTTCGGATTAGGACAGTCGGTGCTGTCATTGCTGAAAGAAAAGGCAGGTATTGATGCAACGCTTATCAATCCCCGATATATCACCGGCATTGACAATGAGCTAATGGAAGAACTGAAAGCCGACCACCAACTAGTGATTACATTGGAAGACGGTGTGTTGGACGGTGGTTTCGGTGAAAAAAGATTGCCCGTTATTACGGTGCCAGTGATATGAAAGTCCTTAATTATGGAGCGAAGAAAGAATTCGTAGACCGGTACGACATACAAGAGTTACTTCGTGCCAATCATCTGACAGATGAACTGATTGTAGAAGATATCAGAAAGATTATCGGCTAAAGAAGTCCTAACCAGTTCATTATATATTCATGTAGGTTGATGCACTTCCGTAACGGGGATATGCATCAACCTACTTCTATTTACTATCTATTCTGACTGTCTATCTCTTTAAGCAATTCGTCAACAGCCGTTTTCAGTTGCATATCTTCCCCTTTCACTACCGTTTCAGGGCTATTGGCAACCTTAATATCAGGCTCTAACTGGCTATTTTCCAGATAACTTCCATCCGGCAGACGATAACCGATTATAGGAATACCGAATACCAGTGAAGGGTCTTGCAATGTTTCCCAAGATACGCTTGTCATTGTTCCCGGCACAGGCATACCGACCAGTTTGCCTATCTTCTGGTGTTTGTACACCCAAGGCGTACCGTGCGCATTGGAATAGTTAGCTTCACACTGCAACATGATAGAAGGTTTATTCCAGCGACGGCTCGGCATATCACAGGCTTCGCGTCCGCGTACTACCTGCGTAAAGTATTTCTGACCGCTGAAAAGTATCTCGATATCTTCGTGCAGACGACCGCCGCCATTGAAACGGGTATCAATCACAATTCCGTCACAGTTGTTATATTTACCCAAAATATCCGAGTAAACAGTACGGAAACTTCCGTCGCCCATGGACTGGATATGTACATACCCCAACCGGCCGTTCGACCATTTCTCAACATCGGCAGCACGTTGTTTTACCCAACGTTTGTATAACAAACCGTTGAGTCTTCCGCTAGTGATAGGCATTACCACTTCTTCCCAACGCTCCTTGTTCTGCGGATTATACAACGAAACCAGGGTTTTCTTTCCGGCTTTATTATTCAGTAAAGCAGTAATATCCTTATCCGGAGCCAGTTCCTCACCGTTAATCTTTTCAATAATGCAGCCTGCTTTTACTTTCGTACGGGAATGGTCGAACGGGCCTTTCTCGATTACCTCAGCGATTTTCATTCCTTTTTCCTGATAATTCCAATCGAACAACAAGCCCAGATTAGAAGTTACATCTCCCCCCGCCTCTTGGAGAATAACGTCCTCCCGTATGCGAGACATTCAGTTCGCCCAACCATTCGCTCAGTAATTCCGCGAAGTCGTAGTTGTTATCAATATGAGGCAGGAACTTGCGGTAAGCAGCCGTCATGGCATCCCAATCGACCCCATGCATAGTAAGATTGTAGAAGCGTTTTTGATGTTGCTTGTACACATGGTCGAACATTGCTTCACGCTCGGCAGCCAGGTCCATTTTCATTTCAGCCTGATAACTGATTGATTTCAATGCATCCGACTTCGCATCCATTTTCTGCATCATCCGGCTTCCCAACAAGAAAATGTCCCCTTTCTTATCCAACATCAATGATGCCCAACCGGTATTGAGTTTGTGCAAACGTTTTGTGTCTTTTTCACGAAGATTCATTTTCCAAAGGTCATAGCCGCCTTCGAAAGCTGAGAAGTAATAAAGATTCTCCGTCTTTTGAGAGTATGGCACTGCCTAAATCGGAAGAGTTGGGAGTCAGACGGACGATACGGTCTTCAATGCCGTTAAGCTCTACTACTATATCTTTCTTGTCTGCTTTATCTTCGGATGACTTGTCCTCGTCAGCTTCATCCTTTTTGGACTTATTTACATCTTTCTTCTTGTCACCGTCTTTCGCTTTCTTCTGTTCCTTTTCTAATTCTTTAAGCAGTTCGAAGTCTTCCTTACTTAAGCGATAGCGGTCATAAGCATCCTGATTCAAGAATACCAGCATCACATCCTGTTGTGAACCCCAAGAAGCATGCGCACGCATACCGTAACGTTCAGTTTGGAAAAGAATAGCGTTTCCGTCCAGTACCCAACGCGGAGAACCGCTAATATATCCGCTGTTAGTCAAGTTGGTAATAGTACCGCCTTGTGCGCTGACAATACCTATATCCGAATAAGGATCATGGCGATTGCCAATAAATTCAAGAGTAAACCATTTGCCGTCCGGCGACCATTCATAGTCGAATCCGCCTCCGGTATTATACCATGTAGAACCGTCCGTCACTTGACGAACTTTCTTCGTCTTTAAGTCAAGTACCATTAAGCGGTTACGGTCTTCGATAAAAAGCCAGCTCCTTACCGTCCGGAGAATATTGCGGATAAGCACGTTCCACTGTTTTTGAAGGAAGCAAGACTTCTTCCTCGATAAGAGTTGCATTAGGGAAATTGGCTTCTTCCTTACGGGCTATTTTGGCGGTGTAAAGTTGCCAGTTACCCGTCCTTTCACTGGCATAGACCAGCGTCCGGTTATCCGGGGCAAAGGACACAGCGGCTTCTTTTCCCGGAGTATTCGTGATTTGCTTTGTTGTAGTGTAATCCGTCGAAGTGACAAAGACATCACCACGCACAATGAAAGCAACCTGTTTGCCGTCCGAGATACGGAAGCGGAAGTAGCGCCCTGAGAAAATTTGAGGGAAGCAATCTCCTTTTCATCATCCCGGACAAGTTCGACGCTTACTTTCTTTCGGACGGGCATTGGCTTCCTGTGTATAAAGTTCTCCGTCATAGGTATAACACAATGTACCTTTATCACTGATTGACAAGAAACGTACCGGATGCGTACGGAATGTAGTTATCGCTTTTACCTCTTGAGGCACATTCGACGTTTGCGAAGTATTCAGTGAAAAGTTATAAACATTGAATGAGCCGCTGTTGCGCTCGCTAAGAAAATAGACAGAATTGCCGTCGGGCGCATACACCGGATTGCGGTCTTCCCCTTCCCGGTTCGTTAGATTGGTATGTTTTCCCGATTGCGTGTTATACAGCCAAATATCTCTGGTTATAGAAGAAGTATGGTGTTTTCTCCATTCATCTTCGAAGCCTTTACGGTCTTGATAAAGAAAGTTTTTCCCCGATTTATCAAAGCAAACCCATTCGGCAGGAGTAGCGAGTACTTGCTCGGTACGTCCTCCGCCAGCAGGTACTTTATACAATTCCGTCATTGCTCCGGTAGGAAACAAAGCGCTGCCTGCGGGGTCTTGAATAGATGCGGAGAAAAGTACAAACTTTCCGTCCGGAGTAAAGCCGAAGGAATCTCCGAAGCGGAATGATAAGTCAGCCTTTGGGCGGTTCCGCCGTCAGCAGGCATGATAAAGAGGTCGAAATTCCCATTCCGGTCGCTGGCAAATGCAATTTGTTTTCCGTCGGGCGACCAAACGGGGTTGGCTTCATAAGATGCTTGTGTTGTCAACTGAACGGCTGTCCCACCCTGTGCGGGGACTTTGTAAATATCGCCTTTATAACAAAAGACAATCTCCGTTCCATTCGGTGAAATACGTGCGTCACGCATCCACAAAGGAGTAATGGCATAGCTGAACAATGCGGTCAATGCCAGTGCTAAAGAAGTTATTAGTTTCTTCATATCAAATTATTATATATATTTTATTTCAACAAATCAGTTTGAATTAGTTTTCCCGTGTAATTATAGAATACCCTGTCACCAAAGTCTTTGTAGAAGAAAGCATATTTATCTACTCCTGTACAATGGCAGACACCAATCTGACGCGGCAGATATTCTTTCAGATAATCTGCAATGATCTGATATTTCCGTTCTTCTGCGTTATGAATATGAAAACCGCCTAACAGTAAGTTACAAGGAGATTCGGGAAATGCCGCACGGACTGTTCGCAGGATATTTGTAATTCCCCGATGAGAACAGGCGCTCAATACAGAAAAACCGTCCGGCTCTACCAACACTACCGCCAATTCATCCTGAAAAGTATCCGGTATATGGCAACCCGTCTTCTTTCTGAACCCGAAAGCGTTCGAAATGGGTATCCTCACGGTCGATAATATCAATAGAGGGAAAGAGAAATACGCTGGGAAGCAGTTCGGTCTGTTCTTCGATAAAACGGAAACGGGAAAGGTCGAAAGTCTGCGTATGCTTCATTCCATTTTCGCGTTCATCCTTAAATTTTGGAGAGAAGGCTTCGCGTTTGCAGACAACTGTTGCTTGTTTGTTCAGCTCCAAGAAATGACGCAGACCTCCCGTGTGGTCACTGTGCCCGTGGGATAATATCAGATAATCGACTTTCTGCAAGTCAATATGCAGCAGGCGGGCGTTACGGATAAACAAATCGGACGCTCCCGTATCAAAGAGTAATCTATGTCCCGATGTCTCAATATAGAGAGAAAGACCGTGCTCTGCCTGCAATTTACGTCCATAGACACAATTCTCTACAAGAGTCGTTATTGTATAGCCCATGATGCTTAGTTATTAAACGAATCATACAAAATAAAAGTTCTGCCACAAAATTATAATAATTCTGTGGCAGAACAAGCAATCCAGTCAATTAAAATTCTTGACTTTTCAATCTATTCGATTGAAATATCATTTTATGCTTCAAAAGGTCACATAAGATAGCGTCACTATCCGGTCGTCATAGCGTCACTATCTTGTTGTTATAGCGTCACTATCCTGCAAGCATAGCGTCACTATAATAAGCCGGGTGACAGTTATACCATTTTTCCCATGTTGTAGGCTTCCTGCATGTATGGAGTATCTTTAATCTCCCCCTACCTTCCAGGCGCCGATTCCATAGACCGTTCCTTTTTCCTGTGGCCCTTCCAGACAATCGAGGAAGCCACGGAAACCGTCTATTGTACGTTCCATCATTGCCTTATTATCCTCTGCCGCCGCAATAATGAAATAAACTCCTTGTTCGTTATCTCCGTATAACGTGCGCAGCAACGGTCAATCATAATCTTCATCTGTCCGCACATTGTATAGAAATAAACAGGAGTTGCCATTACAATCACATCGGCAGCAATCATCTTCTCCACGATTTCCGCCGCATCATCCTTCTGCGGACAAGGCTTTCCGTACATACTGCAAACACTGCATCCCGTACAAGGATGAACCGTTTTGTCTTTCAATACAATCTTTTCCACTTCATTGCCCGCTTCGAGAGCACCTTTCATAAATTCATCACAAAGCAAATCCGAATTGCCGCCTTTCCGCGGACTGGACGAAATTATCAGAACTTTTTTAGCCATAACTTTACTTTATTAGTTTTATCTTTTAGAATGATTCAGTCTTTTCACTCTGCAAAAATAGGCAATTTATAACATAGCGAATGTATATAAATTACAGAGAGATGTACCTTAATTACAGATTACCAGACATTCCTGTGAATCCTATCCCCTACCCGGATTTCTTTCTGCTTACAAATATGTGCATTCTCCGCTGCATAGCCAATAGCGAGGAAACAGGTGAACTCATATCCGTCAGGAGCATTGACGAGATGTTTCACATACTCCGGTTCGTTGCCAATAGGAATACGGAATGCACACGCCAGTCCTTCCGCCGTTGCTGCTAACAGGATATTCTCAACGGCTGCCCATGCAGAAGCGAAATAGTTAAGTGAACTTTTGGTCGGCAGGTTGGCACAGAGGAAAATCCTTTTGCCGAAAAAAATGGAAGTACGAGACAATTACTTTTGCATAAGCATACGTTGTTGTTTGGGCAACGCATCGACAAACATGGCGTGTTCATCCTTATCCATCAGGTCGGCAGCAGCATCAAGCCCTGTCTGCTGAATGTTCTTGGTGTTTTCCGCCACAGGCGATATGAGTCGGGCAATGTTTTTCCTGCCCTCTCACGACAATAAACTCAAACTGTCGCAATGGTCATTAGTCGGAGCCTTGAATGCAGCCGACAATACCTTCTCCAACACTTCATCCGTCACCTTCTTATCGGAAAAGTCGCGAATAGTTCTTCTTTCTCTAGTACTTGATAGAAATCCATAACAATACATTTTAATAGTTATACTTATTGTTTTTTCCGGCAGCAAAGTTACCCAGCTTTTTTGTTATATATTTGTGGTATCATCTTAGATATTTGTCGTATATTTGCATATAAGTCATTTTAAGCATTACTTTTATGGAAGATACCGCCGTACCGTACGAACTGCCCGAAGCGGAGAATCATTCGTTTTTCTTTATAGACCAACGAGTGACAACAAGCATCGAAGCCAAACTGCACCGGCATGATGCATGGGAGTTGTATTATGTTGTCCACGGATATGCGGCAAACGAATGGCAGGCGACACACTACACCCTTTCGCAGCAGGTGATGTGGCGTTAATACCGCCGTCCATGCTACACCGCTGGGAGTATTCGCCGGATTCAGCAGACGATGACGGGTATGTCCGTTATTTAATGGTCGCTTTCAGCCATTCGCTTGTAGAACGGTGTATGGCAGTATTCCCCGAACTACGTAATCGTCTGACGGGCATTACATTCCCGACGAACGCTCTGAAATTCGGTATTGGAAGTTCACAAAGCATTCGCCGGATATTGTCACGGGATGAACGATATGGACGAGTTGGGACGCCTATGCGAAATGTTTCGTCTGCTACCTGTCATCTTTACTTCATCCGACCATACCCTTGCCGGAAAGCCCATGAATATTGAACGTGACGTGAGCAAACGTATGCACCCCTTTTATTCGTTTATTCCAGAGATTTTCCGTAAGTTTGTCCACGATACGAACAACATGATGCAATGAAAAAAATACAACTGACCGACACACATAAAGAAAAACTGTTTCAAATCCCTCTTTTCCAGGATTTGCCCTTGAATATAAAAAGAATCTTTATTAGAAAAACTGGATTTCGTAATCTACGCAGCAGACAAAAAAGAGATAGTCGTCACACAAGGAACGCCTTGTAACAAACTGTATGTGTTGTTGGAAGGGAAATTACGCACGGATATTATCGACGGACTGGGAAACGAAGTGATGATTGAATATATCATTGCGCCACGCACTTTGCCACTCCACATCTTTTTTAATCCAAACAATACACTGCCTGCCACGTTCACCGCCCTTGAAGACAGTGTGATACTTATGGCAACCAAAGATTCTACGTTTAAAGTTATCAGCCAAGACCCGCAAGTGTTGCACAATTTTCTCTGCATTGCCGGTAATTGCAACATTTGTACCGTATCACGGCTGAAACCCTCTCCCGCAAGACTGTTCGGGAAAGATTCATTGTTTATCTGTTCGAGCATAAGAAGAAAGATTCCCTGATAGTAGAGATTACACATACGCAATCCCAACTTGCCGAATACCTCAATGTATCCCGCCCTGCCTTATCGAAAGAAATTAATAAGATTATCAAGGAAGGGCTTATCACCATGGAAGGGAAACGGGTGGAAATCCTGAACAAAGCAGCTTTAGAGAAATTCATATAATAAAAATGTGGCGCAGCTTAAACTTTCGGTTTTATGCTGCGCCACACTTGTCAGAATGTCATCCCTATTTAATTACCATTTTGTGAAAAACACTTTCGGATTGATATTCAACGATACCCACCCCCAATCTTGCCAACTCTTATGATTACCGCCTTTCACTGCATCCATCGTCTTTGTGCCACGCATGAAAGAATATCCGGCAGAGAGTTTTACGTCTTTCATCACCGACAAATTGATTTGATAATCAACTTCCGAACCTAAGGACTTATTCAAGTCCGGCAATTCAACCGCGGTAGTGAAATAGTGATAATTCAACTCCATATCCACCTTGTCCGACGCACGGAAACGAGCACCGATACGGCTGTCCATTAAACCCGGCGCATAACCGTTCACAAATAGATTCGCATAGAAATAATCCATACTTCCGTAGAACTTATGGTGTGTTCCGTAGAGAGGGTCGAACGCTTTAAACTTGTCGCCGTTTCCCTTATCGCCGCTCAGATAGTCGAAACTTGCCACAACTCCCCATGTCTTGTCAAAAGCATAGGCAGCCTGCACGCTTCCCATTAATGCCGACACTTTCTCAGCATCCTTATTCTTGCCCGTCTGATAGTAGAAAGCACCGTCCAGACTCCAGCTACCGGGCTTATAGGTAAGATACGTTCCCATTGTTTGTAGATAACGGGTATGCGAATCCTGCGTAGCCGCATCCCCGGTTTCCAATCCCAGGTTCATAAACAGCAAAAAGAAGCGCCGAACGGAATTGCATCCGCCTTATAGTGATACCATACAGTCTGCATATTCTTATAAGGCTGTGCACCGGAAGCATAATAAGTACCGCCTATCTTCTTCTCGTCATTCTGGTTGAAGGCAAGAATAAGGTGTACCTCATTATTCTTATTCGCATATCCCAGTTTCAAGGCGTCATGATAACGTCCCGCTACATTCCAGTCCAATCCGCCCAAAATACGCTCATCGTCATAAACCAATGCCTGACGCCCCAACTGGGCAAAAGGCCGTGTCCGAAATCAAGTTTTGCCCATGCTTCGTTCAGGACAAAACGCCCGTTCTTGTCGATCTGCGGATCTTGTCCCCAAACTCCGACGTGCTGTGCCGACATCTTGATTTCCAAGTCCGACCGCTTGTAGTCAATTGACAAACGGGCGCGATTGTTGATAGACGATGCGGCTTTCACCCCTTCATTGCGAGGAAACCAAGCTCCGTTCCGATACTCCGCCCGAGGTCTGATTTGCATCGACATCGAGAACTCATTTTCCTTCTCCGTGTTTTGTGTGTATGCCATGCTTGGCAATAGCATCATAAGCACTAATGACCAATAAAATGTTTTCATCAATATTGCAATTTAAATGATTTGATATTTCAATTCAAATTATAAGTGTGTACACTGACACCTTGTGCCGACGGAAGATAATTGATTCCATACCAGCACATCTGTAATAAAACAAACGATACTAACAAAATAACTAATGCCGGACGCACTTTCAACGGTTTACCCAGTCGGAAATGTATATATGTAAGATAAGAGAACCAAGTTGCCGCTGCCCATGTTTCTTTCGGATCCCAAGCCCAGTAATGTCCCCAAGCTTCCTTTGCCCAAATAGCTCCCGTAAGCATACCCAATGTCATAAAAAGCCAGACCTACATAAGTAAGGTTATCGCATAAATCCATTTCTTTCCGTTCAATCTCTTCTTTCTTGAACCAAAGCAGATAAATAGCCATTACCACCGCAGCCCCCAACATAGCATAAGCAAACATATACACAATAACATGAGGAGCAAACCATGGACTCTGTAAAGCAGGCATTAACGTCTTGTTGTGAATCTCCGGCTTAAAGATATTGATACAGATAAAGACTAATGACAGAACGCAACTGAAACTAAGAATCCATTTATACTTCAACGTATATACGTTATCAATCCAGCCAACGGCAGAAAGAAAGAATACCACAAACGTGTCTCTCCCATTGTCCGCATCGGAGGACGTTCCAAAGAAACCCACATGCCGAGGATAAAACAGAAAAATACAGCCAATCCCAACAGAGTAAATCCGTATGCCCATACCGTTTTCTTTCCTTTCCAAGCAGCAAAAGCCCCCAAGCTCCAACAAACCAATGCGACTACCGCAAACAATATAAAATATTCCCAACTCATTCCTTTTCCTCCTCTTTCCTCTTTTGTGCATTCACAAACAGACAAACGGCCCCGAGCATCATCATAACGATCCCTGTATAAACTACCGGCAACCACGGATCACGAACCAGTTCGAAGATACTAATATCACTCCAACCCCCTTTCGACTCATCATAACTAAGCTGATAGATTTTCCAGCCTTCTATCTCCATAGGACGGTTCACTTCAATCGTATCTTCCGTAATTGTTCCCTCCTGCGTATAGACTTTCACTTTCGAAGCAAAGCGTTGCGGTTCTCTTTCCGGCATTACGAGGCTAGTCAGAGAATCAAGGCGCAATGCCTTATAAGGGAAAAAGAAAACTCCCACAACTCACCCAGCCTTCCTTCGTCTGTCGGTTCTTTCGGTTCACAGCTTTCAAATGTACAGCGTAAGTTGCTCCCATAGAATGAAAATCCGTAAACTTCAGCGTATCCTCGGTAGCGACGGAGGCCGCCATTGGAATGGATTGTTGAATAGTCAGTTCCCAATCCTGCAAAGTCCCACCGTATACTTCTTCTTCAAGCAATAAATGTACAGGAGATTTTTCGGGAAGTGCACGTCCGGTTTCATTATCAATCAGCATCAGTTTCGGCGGATATTCATCAATAGTAAAATCTTTTTAATTCGATAGCCAACGGAAGTTCTGTCAGTTGTCCTTTATCATCGGTAGCCCGCCATTCCGCGTTTCCCATTCGGGTAGTCATTTTCAGTCGCTGCATATCGGCATTCCCTAAAGTAGCTGCAATCAATGCAATGAATAATCCGATATGATTGAGAAGAAACGAAAGGCGGCCGAACTTCAAAGGGAAACTGGTACGGGGATCGTTAATCCCAATGCAGTGGCCATCCATAAATAAAGCAGAACGAAAGACCAGGATGAAATCATCTGTGAAAATCCCAGTATGTCATTCGAAGCATGACCGGAAGGAGCCTGCCGGATAAGACCCATTACCACCGTCATACCGACCACCCAGACAAGGGAAAAAACGGCTGCGGAATAATGGCTCAACCACCCAAACAAATAGACTCGTTTACGGAGAAGGTGCATGGCTATCAGAACAATGATATATACTGATAACACTATTAAATTAACCGGCCAGGCAAACAGATTCCAATTGATACCTCCTACCGTTATTTGCAGCAGTGCACCTATCACCAATAATCCTGCACCAATAATCAGACCTTCTTTATAGCTCCACGGTTTGCTCCACATATACTACTATCTTATTTTTGTGCCAGACGACCATTTGATTTCGCTTTCTCCAACCAAGCCGGAACAGTCGTTTTCAGAAATCTCTCCTTGGCCGCTTTTTTCCGCGTCGATATCCAGACCGATATATTGCTGTCCCTTTCCTTTAGTGGAAATATCAGGCATCGGCACATCTCCGGTAAATCCATTCTTCGCAAGCACCTTAGATACAGCTAAACGGGCCTGCATAGCACGATCGAGCCCATGAGAAAGGATTCTCTGAATTTCCTGCGGCGCATGAAAAGCACCTCCGTGGGAAGCCACTCCGAAATCCCAACGCCACTGCGCCTGACGAATCAGAGCAAGCACATTTTTCATTTGCTCTTCTGTCGCCCCATTATCCCAGGCATATTTAGCTTCGATATGCGCTTTTGCCAACTCCTGCTCCAAACGGTTACGGATTTCATTCGTTTTGCGTTGACGTTCATAAACGTTATTACGCAATGTTTCTTCGCTTTCACGGTGACAGACCTGACAAGTACGGTCAATCATTGCCAACGGACTCTGGATATGGTGGTCGCTGAACTTCACACCGCCTTCACTCTTATAAGGCATGTGGCAATCGGCACAAGAGACACCTCTCTGACCGTGAATACCCATTTGAGCAATTTCGTAATCCGGATGCTGTGCTTTCAAAATCGGGGTACGGCTCAATTTATGAATATAATCATAAAAACCGGCTTCATCATAATAGGCTTCCATATCTTCCACAGTAAAGCCTTTATCCCAAGGGAAAGTCAGGTATTTGCCGTCACCCTTGAAGTAATATTCTACGTGACATTGCGCACATACGAGCGAACGCATTTCCTGTGGAGTAGCCTTTGTGATATCCTTGCCTTGACGTTGGAACGCTTCAATCAAAGCCGGACGGCTGATATGAAGATTCATCGTTTCCGGATCGTGGCAATCGGAACAACCGATCGGGTTCACAATTTCCGCACCCATGGCGCCCCACTTATTGTTATAGAAAGAATCAACGCCCAATGCTTCCATCATACGGGAACATCCGGGCTCTTGCAGGTCCAGCAAGTAGACGGTTGAGGACCGTCGGTAGGATTCACAGGTGCTCCGGTACGAAGCGAAGCCGTGATATCTTCGATAGCATGCATATGTCCGCGCGGAGTGGAATAATCTTTCGAGAAAGCATATCCCGCCCAAAGTATTACCATATTAGGACGTTGTTCCAGTACATCAACGGCAACATTTCCATTAAACTCACTTTGGAAATCTGTTTTTGCAGTTTCCGCCCAAGTCTGATATTCACGAGGGAAATCATTCTTAAAGAGTTCGTTGCGTGCTTCAATCCCTTTGATGACAGTCTTGCGATTATTAAAGATACTAGTTACTTCCGCCCGCCTCTCCATTAATGCAGAAACGCATAGTCCCAAAACAAAAACAACAACCATTGAGCCTCCGAACAACAGCCATCCTTGCCATGATTTTAATTTCTTTTCCATTCTATATCGGTTTTATTGTTTTATTACGTAGTTATATTTTGCTTATTCTTTATTATCTATCATTTTTGGAGCCATTCCGGCACGGGCGATTCGGGAAGCGGTACAATAGCTCCCGGAGCCGTGGACAGCGAGTTCTTCCCGCCATGAGGGACATCGCGGTGACAATCCCAACAAGCCTTTTCCTTCTCCTACTTGCGACAGCATATAATCTATCTTTCCCGTCTTCACAAACTCCGTATTCAGTTGTGTATGGCAACGGATACAGTTATTCATAATCACTTGCGAACTGGCTTCGTGTGCCTGTATCACCTGCGGCTCACTTTTTCGTGAGAAACGCCGCTACGTGCTTCATTCCGTCAATCCCCTTGAATGTCCACTTCTTTACCGCGTTTTCGTGAGGAACATGACAGTCATTACAAGTAGCATCCCGGGCATGCGAACTATGAAACCAGGTTGCATAATAAGGAGACATGATATGGCATTCACACATGCTGCCGGATCATCTCCCAAATATGTATGTGCCCGAAGCATATACATAAATAAAACTCCTCCGCCCACGATAACGCCGGTAACAATGACAGCTATTATCTTCGATTTGTACGAAGGAAAAATTCGATTTATAATTGGCAACTTTATCATAGGGAAAAGTATTTTTCACAAAAGTAAAAAGCTTTGAAAACAATAAAGGTGTAATATCTATTACACCTTTAAATTTCTTTTTCTCCAATTTTGTACCTACAAAGGTCGCATTTTTTTTACAATGCACCTACTTATAATACCTTTATTCTATTCATGATGATGATATTCTTCTTCTACATCGTTACTCAATTCGATATTACGGGCAACATACGTCTCGTTTCCTGCAGCGTCCGTGCAATAAACCATTAAATGATAATCTCCCGGAGTTGCATCCTTCGGAATCATAATATCATGATGATGAATATGTACCGTTTTCTTTCCGGAAATATCATAAGACTTGTTGAAGCTGAAATCGATGGTTTCTCCGGCCCCCCTGCTTTTTCCATGCGAATGGTGATCGAAGTTGCTGTGTATTTCAATCATATACGACTTCAACATCACGTCGTCCGACAGATCCATTTCAAAATGCACGCCGTATTCACTTCCTATTTTCAGCGCTTGCCCTTCTTCGGGTTCGTGCAGTTCAATCACCGGCTTAGTGGTATCACTATCCGAATCGTCACAAGAGATAAATACAAAAACAGACATTGCCAAAAGGCTGATTATCGGGAGATATAATTTAATTCTCATTACAGTAATTTTTTAAATGGAATTTTGATTAATAATTGGAAGTTGCGTCCCGGTTCGGGGATTTCTACTTTCCTGTAAAAACTAAGATGATTGTAATATCGGGTATTGAAAATATTCCGGGCGGTCAGGGTTATTTCTATTGCCTGATTCCCCGAATGGGAATATTCAACGAACCGCCTAAATGGAACAGGTTTGCACCCGGTGTACGGTCTTCGTTACGATCTACGCGATTTTGCCGGGCTATGGACTGCCACTCTGCATAAAGCATAACCTGTTTCCTCTGCCATGTCAACGTGTTCCGCATACTAAACGGAGGAGAAAAAACTTAACGGGATATGCTCGTCGCAGTTGTAGGTATAAACATACTCACCGGAAATACGGTAATTGAAACTACGCAGAAAGTGAATGTCTATCGTTGCTTCCGTTCCGGCAAACAGCGCCTCGGCTCCTGTGTAACGATAAATCTGTCCGGCATGCGGCAGGACAGACCACTCGCCCGTAGGACGCAGAAAGATGTAGTTACTAAACCAACTGACGAAGGGAGAAACGGAAATGGAAAACCCGTTATACCGTAAGTTATAAGAAGCGTCCATTTGCCATCCTGTTCTGATTTCAGATTTGTATCTCCTGTTCATGCCGGAAGGTCCCGTGATGCACACCGTTAGCCGCCAGTTCGTTCGCACCGGGCAGACGGAAGCTACGACCGACGTTTGCTTTTACCATGTGCCGTTCGGACGGTGTCCATACCAATCCCAGAGAGAATGAATAATCACCGAATTTCTTTTTCACTGCATGGCTGTTCCACTTATAGTGTTCTACCTGTTCTTCATCATATCCCTGTTTTCGGAGATAATCGGCAAGATAGGCGTCTTCATGCGAAGATATATGAATATATCCATAGTCATACCGCATTCCTCCGCTGACGGAGATAACATTATTAGGCTTATAAGTCGTAAGCCAAAGCAATCCGGTGGTGGAACGGTAGTATTCAGGCAATAAGAATGAATAACCGGAAATATCGTTCCGTTGATGCTGTCCGTCCCAACCCAATGCATGTTCCCACGAAGAAGAACCGATAAAGCGGACTTTTACCGATGCACTGAGAGTATTCAAGTTGAAAGCCAGTTCCTTGTCCGGGTCTTTCTCCGGTACGGGTTGCGAACCGTAATGGGTATGGAAAACACTCCATTCTTCACGGTGATTATTCTGGAATCCAAAGTCGCCCGACAAAACTAGCTTCTCCCACGCATACTGCTGAAGGGTAGTCACCTTCAGATGATTCACCTTGCTGTAAGGTAATTCCATGTTACGGCTGTCCCCGTCATCTTCTACGCGGGATACATCCGGTATACCATGCGCCCCGGAAAGAAACCAGTTTTTTGGTAGACGTTACTTACGGAATAATTCGCTTTATATCTTTGCCGTTGATATTGGGCGAAGAATCCGATATTGCGTTCAATGCCTGCCGTATTCTTTAGCTTACGCCCGTAAACAGGCATTTTTGCGTCAGGTAAACAATAGTATCCGTAGGGATGCGGTAATCCCCGAAATGCTGTTCGGAATAACGGACTTGTGCATACCAGAAACTCTTCTTTATTCCCAGCATAAATGATCCTCCGAGCGTTCCGTTGACGGACTTTCCCAGAAGTGTAACGTCTCCGAATAACATATCTACCGAGGGTACGGGAGGTGAAGTTATGTCAATCACCCCTCCCATTGCATCACTGCCATATAGTAGTGAAGAAGGACCTTTCAGGACATTGACAGTTCCGATATTGAAAGCATCCAGTTCCAGTCCGTGGTCGGCTCCCCATTGTTGTCCTTCCTGCTTGATTCCGTTTTCGAGTACAGCAATCCGGTTGAATCCCATTCCTCGGATCATCGGTTTGGAGAAGCCGGAACCTATATCCATTGTTTGCACGCCGGGGAATGTTCTCCATTGCTTGCATGAAGTTTCCCGTAAAATGTTTGCGCAGAAAATCCTGATCCACTACATCAACCGCAAGCGCAGACTTTTTTGGCTTGACGTTGCTGGTACGACTCGGTCACAACGACATCAGGCAAAAGTAAACTCTTGATTGAATCGGACTTCTGTGCGTGGGCGGGTAAGACTACAGTCAGCCCCAATACGCCCGAAATAATTCCGATACGCATCAATTACAATCTTTTATATAATGTGTAAAATGAATGTGAGGACAGGTTACGATAAGCCTGCCTTCTTGAAAAGTTTGATTATGTAATTATGCAACAGGGGGTGCACGCAATTGATGTGAATAAGTCCGTTTGTAAACGACCTTATCCTGATAAACAACCGGCTCGTAAGGCACGAGCGTTAATGTACAATGAAATTCTACCGGTTGAGGTTCAGTAAAGAGAGAAAGGGAGTATTGGCATATCGCACAATCATCGGATGATTTGTGAGAATGCCCGGCATGAGAACATGACTTTTCATCCTCGCTTCCATGATAGTGAAAGGTCTTCACTACAAAGAACGGAATGAATGTCATGAACAACACCCATGCTATGTACGCTCTTGTTTTTTTCTCTTATGATACATTCTCCCTCTATTGATTATATAGAATAGCGGGAACAAATATAGGGGTATGAAAGAGAACTGACAAATTATCAGGCTTAATATGTGTTATCAGACAATATTCCTTTTCTGAAATTACCTCTGAAAAACTATTTTTAAATCATCTCATTCTTCCTGTTTCCATACATAAAACACATTCCTTCCCGCTCTAGTCACGGCAGCAGTATTCAATGCCCATTCACGGATATATACTTCGTCCGCTTCCGGCGTATCAACCAACTTCAATCTCTGCGGCTGCGCATTGACAGCCAACAGTTCGCCGACGGTGGTTTTCGCATCCAGTTTATTCTGGTACTTTTCGATAGCTTATGTATCCAAAGAAAGAAGGATTGTATGCCACTCCGATCTTCTCTGATATCTTCATCGGATAAGCAGAGTTCATCCAAGCGACTACCAGATTAGGAGAATTTCAACTTCAGTTCCTCACGCTTCGCCTGAGCAACCGAACGGCTTTTATCCAAAACAGCAGTTATATACGCATTGTTTCTACCCGCCTTACGGATGATAATCTTAGGTTCGATGATTTGCAGGAATCCGGTTTTCTTATACCCCCAAATAGGCATTTTTTATTTTATGGCAAAACGGGCGGTCATTTCATATCTCAGCTTGATGACACGGTACTGTTCGGTAGCCGCCGTCCCCATGCTGACATTGCTCTGTGCCTGGAAAGGAAGGTAACGGCTTATATTGTTATCGGCAGGTTCGATGATACGAATGACTTCACCCAATTGCTGTCCCATTGCTGCCACCAGATAGGATGCTTTCTCACGGGCTGCTTTCAATGCTTCAATCTTTCCCTGCTTCCTATACATCGGCAAGTCCTTATGTTTCAGTTCCCCGATACGCATTGATTCAATTCCCCATGTATTGACAGACCGGATAATGGAATTGATTTGCTCGAAATCCGTAAGACGAATATCCAGTTGTTTGCCAATCAGGAATTCCTTCCTCTCTGACGCCAATAGTCCCCTACTTCCTGCGTACGGATAGCCTCATCCGATATTCCTATTTTACGCAAACTTTTTACGCAAATCTTTCTCTATCACAGTCAACGGCACTTTCGTCCGAAAATCTTCCTCTTTCTTTGATTTACCCGTATATTCTTCTTCCCAGTATTCCTTTATCTGAATCAGAAAGTGTATTTCGTCCGGGACGACTTCTATCTCCGAAGAACCGGTCACTTCAATATATCTTTCATCACTTTCCTGAGCATTGGCAAGGATATTCCATGCGAACAAGGCAAAAGCCAATAAAAATACTTTTTCTCATATCTTCGATTATTAGGGTGTTATTACTTTTTATATGCCATCAGTTCACAAAGCTATAAAAAAATCCATATTACGAACTTCATTCTAAAATATCAAACAAGCACTTTCTATGTATCAAAATAACATCTCCTTTCTTTACTTTATACTTATAAGGCTGTTTGCCCAAAAAGAAAAGAAACTATGCAGTAAATAACAAAATGAAAAACGGCTCGAGTGGAATTACTCAAACGAAAGAAATTAGCCTGTGGTTCGTGAGGCTAATATTAAGCCAGAAAAAAATTAAGAGTTGCGTCCAAAATAGTTGCTTTTTGATTCCAGAATAAATATAATCGTTTTTTGATGATTATATGACGTTTTGATGAAATTTAAAGAACAAGCTATCCGACAAAGCACAAAAAAATAGTATCTTTGCCTGCGATTTATTCACCAAGATGTGATAAAGCTATTTTTAATCATTTAATAATAAAGACTATGATTAGATTGAATGTTTTCGTCCGCGTAAGCGAGACAAACCGCGAAAAAAGCGATTGAAGCAGCTAAGAAACTGACTACTTGCTCTTTAAAGGAAGAAGGATGCATTGCTTATGATACTTTCGAAAGCAGTACCCGTCACGACGTTTTCATGATTTGTGAAACATGGCAGAATGCTGAGGTATTGGCAACTCACGAGAAGTCTCCGCATTTCGGCAAATATGTAGGTATCATTCAGGAATTAGCTGAAATGAAACTAGAGAAGTTCGAATTCTAAATGAAACACGGAGAATAGATATACTATCTATCCAACTATCATCAGAAAGAGAGAGACATTCTTCTTCGGAAGGAAAGAATGTTTCTCTCTTTTATATTTCCATATCCCACGGGAATAAGAATGTATGAAGGACTAGTCCAGTTTCTTATGAATAAATGTCCCTTCAATCCAATAAGTCGCGTGATTCGATTCAAATTTCAGCAGTACATAGCCCGGGTCGGTAGGGCCACCGGGGAAATGCTCGATAAACCAGTCCTGCCAAAGTTCCTTTTTCATTTTCTCGTCCGTTACCACTTCTACAGTTCCCGTTAAGGCTACGCTGTCTCCCTTATCCTGAAAGCATAATCCGGCTTTCGGGTTCTTACGAAAGTCGATAGTCTTTAATGAGTCCGCTCCGGTAGACATCCAAATAGTAGAAATTCCCTCTGTTGCAATCTTGCTCATCGGCACAGGACGGGGATATCCCTCTTTGTTTACAGAAGCAAGCACTACAACTTCACATCTCTGCAACAACTCGGTTGCTTTCTCTTTCATTGTTTTTGTTGACATAATCTTATTGGATTTATATTATACCTGCAAAGATAATGGCATAAACCTCTGTTCTATTGTAAAAAATCGACTTTTACAAACCTACTTTTGCGGTTCGATATAGGTCAACGTCGTATCATCCGGTATTGTAATCGAAAGAAATGAGGCAGGAGTGCTACCCGATAATGTCTTAATCTCTTTTGAGAAATGCGCCAAGTCATAATATCCCGCATTCACTGCCGTAGTCAATAAATTGGGAGATGTTGTATTCCTTAACAATTCTACGGCATTCTTGAATTGCGCAATACGGCTGTATTCTTTCGGAGTGAATCCGGTATAATACTTGAACTTCCGTTCAAAATGGCGCTGACACAAACAGACCTCATCGATCAAACTACGAACAGGACGTTTTCCTCCGAACTGATTGATTATATCCACCGCCACAACAATATGAGAATCGGCAGACTCATAATGACGAGACAGATACGACAACAAATATTTTTCTACTATCCGTATCCGGTCGCCTATATGTTCTTGCTCGCATAGCCTTTCAACAAAAGTATCATCAAAAACTGCTTTCATTTCCCTTGTACTGATTCTATCATTTACAAATTCATGTAAAGGCAACTTTGTAAAACAGGACAATCCGCAAGGCAAAAACGAACACCAAACATATGAACCGATTCGGAATATGTAATCAGTTCGGAATATTTCGTCATCGGCCCCACAAAGTACGAACGATAAGGTTGCATAATCAAGCTTTCTTCCTCCACTGTATCTGCGACTTCTCCAAGCGTAAAAATAAAATCGGTACAACCATCCGGCAAAATATGGATGCGCATACCATATTCCGGAGTTCCCTTAAATTCCCAATAATTATCAATATAGGGAACGAGTAGACGAGAGGGCTGATATTCTGTATACATGGATATATTTTGCAAACAAATATAGAGAGAATAAATTCTAATTCAATACATTTGTATTCAAAAAACAACGGACTAATGAAAGACTTTGCAGCAATCGACTTTGAAACTGCCAATGGCAAGCGTACCAGTGTATGCAGTGTCGGTATTGTCATCGTAAAAGGCGGTAGGATTGTGAATAAAATCTATCGTCTGATTCGTCCTGCACCCAACTATTATACTCAATGGACAACAGCTATCCACGGACTCACGTACGATGACACGATAGAAGCGGATGATTTTCCAGAAGTATGGGCGGAAATCAAGCCGTTGCTGGAAGGACTTCCGCTTGTAGCTCACAATAGTCCTTTTGATGAAGGTTGCCTCCGTGCTGTTCACGAATTATATGGTATGACTTATCCTAATTACAAGTTTTATTGTACCTGCCGTACTTCAAGGAAAGTGTTCGGAAAGGACCTGCCCAATCATCAGTTGCATACAGTAGCAGAACGATGCGGATATAACTTGGAGAATCACCACCACGCACTTGCTGACGCAGAAGCCTGCGCCCAAATTGCATTACTAATTATTCCTGAACCGAAAAAAGCGAAGCCAGCGAAAAAAAGCAAATAAAGATACGCACGTCGGAGACTTATTCGATTCACTCATTCCTCAAACGGTAACAGTGAAAAAAGACCAAAATAAAAAACACTACAACTATTATCTCAATCAATAATAGCCGTAGTGCTTCTATAATAAAATGCTAATTATGTACTCAAATTAAAGGATAGACTTAGCGATGCCCATTTCCAAACCGCGAAGTTCTGCCAATCCGCGAAGGCGTCCTAAGCAGGAATATCCCGGATTTGTCTTCTTCTTCAAATCATCAATCATCTGATGACCGTGGTCCGGACGCATAGCGATAGAACATTTACGACGTTGTTGCAGAAGAATAAGAGCTTTCATTACATTGTACATATCTACGTTTCCTTCCAGGTGGTTAGCTTCATAGAAGTTTCCTTCTTCGTCACGCTGCGTACTACGCAAGTGTACAAAGTTGACACGATCGCCAAAACGCTCCATCATACCTGCAAGGTCATTGTCAGCACGTACACCGAAAGAACCTGTACACAAGCAAAGACCGTTAGATTCGTTAGGAACGGCTTCAATCAGTTTTTAAAGTCCTCTTCCGTACTTAGAATACGCGGTAAACCTAAAATTGTATAAGGAGGATCGTCCGGATGGATCACCAGCTTCACTCCTACTTCATCGGCAACAGGAGCAATTTCTTTCAGGAAGAAAATCAGGTTGGAACGAAGTTTTTCAGCGTCAATGTCATTGTAACGGTCGAGCGCTTCCTGAAATTGTTCTACTGTGAAACTTTCTTCAGAGCCCGGAAGTCCGGCAATCATGTTGCGAACCAAGAGATTCTTATCGTCTTCGCTCATCTGTTCAAAGCGAGCTTTTCGCTTTGGCTATTTCTTCAGGAGTATAGTCTTTTTCTGCGTTCGGACGTTTCAAGATGAAAAGGTCGAAAGCTACGAAAGCCGCTTTTTCAAAACGAAGCGCTTTAGAGCCGTCGGGCAGTGTATAGGCAAGATCAGTACGTGTCCAGTCCAATACAGGCATAAAGTTGTAGGTAACTACCATTACGCCACATTTTGCCAGGTTACGGATACTTTCCTTATAGTTCTCGATATATTTCATGAAGTCGCCTGTCTGCGTCTTGATATGTTCGTGTACAGGTACACTTTCTACAACGGACCAGGTCAGACCCACTTCTTCAATCATTTGCTTACGCTTCATGATTTCTTCTACTGTCCATACTTCACCATTCGGAATATGATGAAGCGCGTTTACTATACCGGTAGCGCCGGCTTGTTTAATATCCCACAAGCTTACCGGGTCGTTAGGACCATACCAGCGCCAAGTTTGTTCACATAAATACATATATAGCTGTTATTTATAGATTACTGATTATGATTGAAATAAATTAGATAGAGAATGCGTCGAAACCACCATCGATAACAGCTACTGTACCTGTTACGAAGTTAGAAGCATCACTGATCAGATAATGAATAGTTCCGTAAAGATCTTCCGGTTCACCGAAACGATTGAACGGAGTATGAGCAAGGATTGTCTTTGAACGGTCAGTCAAAGAACCATCAGGATTAGTTAATAATGTACGGTTTTGTTCTGTCAGGAAAAAGCCCGGAGCGATAGCGTTTACGCGCAAGCCGTTACCGAATTTCAGAGCCAGTTCACCAGCCATATATTTAGTAAAGTTGGCGATAGCAGCTTTTGCAGCACCGTAACCAACCACACGTGTCAACGGACGAAGAGCTGATTCGGAACAGAAGTTTACGATAGAACCTTTCTTCTGTTCTACCATGATTTCAGCAAATACCATTGTAGGCAATACCGTACCGAAAAGGTTCAGGTCTACTACTTTTCTGAAAGCGTCAATCTGCAAGTCGAAGAAAGTCTTGTCCGGCGCGATTGTTGCACCTGCCATATTACCTCCGGCAGCGTTCAGCAATACGTCAATACGTCCATAGGCTTTCATGATCTCCACTTTGTTACCTTCCAGCACTTCTTTGTCCATTACGTCCGTATACAGGAACATAGCTTCATTGCCTTCAGCTTTGATACTTTCTACCAATGCCTTACCTGCTTCTTCGCTTCTATCGAGTACAACAACTTTAGCTCCTTCTTTTAGCTAAGTATGCAGCGATACCCTTACCTAAGATTCCGGCTCCACCGGTGATAACAACAACTTTGTCCTTTACGTTAAATAATTCGTTCATGGTTTCTAAAAAAATTTATATGTTTATAGCTTATTGTTCAGATAATATTTCAGATTCTCTTTCAGGAGAATATCTATCGGCATCAGATTTACCATTTCAGAATGTTGCTTGAACAACAGATGATTGCATAAGGATTTAATTCCTTCATATCCCTGCCGTTCGGGACGCTGTGCAACCAATGCGGTAATCACTCCTTCCGAAAGTAACTGCGTATTTCTCTCGATAAGGTCATACCCTACCAGTTTTACCGATTGCATGGCTCTTGCTTTCAGGTAATTTCCCAAAATATAGCAGGTAGAATTGAAAATAACAGCTCCTTCGATATTCGGATTTGATTCAAAGATTTCATCAAGTTTTGTGAAATTGTATACCGAGTCATTGATTTTCAACTCCACTTCATGCAGACTTCCGGTGAATCTCATTTCTTTTTAGGTAACGGCAAAATCCCCTCTCTACGGTTTCTTCCCTGATTAGAGTCATTCTTTCCGCTATGGATAATCCGTGCCATGAGAATATCGGAAGCGGGAGAGATTCTATCTGTCAGCAACCTGGCGGCAATAACTCCGGCATCATAAGATTCTGTACCGAAATAGGCTAGTTGATGTTGTCCCTCAATATTGGAATCAACATAAATATAGGGAATTTCGAATCGGTCGAGTTCCCGCGAAAGCCGGACAACTGAATCGGTAAACAATGTGGCAATTAACACACCGTCCACCTTCTTGTCCAACAGATTGCGGACTATATCATCAAAAAAGTTTTGTTGTCATACTGGTCAAAAAAGAGTTTCGTGATAGTTATATTATAAGCCCCCATTTCGGATGCAGCCTTATCAATGCCTTCCGAAATGGCTTCCCAATACTCTCCCTGAGCAAAAGACGGGGTGATTGCAATAAAGTGATACTGTTTCTTAGACGCCAATGAACGTGCCATGAGATTAGGCTGGTAATTAACCATCTCTAAAATAGCCTGTACTTTCTTTCCTGTTCTCCTCAGATACCCGTCCACGATTGTGAATAACCCGGTCTACCGTACCGACAGAGACTCCAGCCATCTTGGCGATGTCTACAATACGAATATTTGAGAATTCTTTGTCCATTCTTAATAAGTATCTTGTTTTTCGACGACAAATGTAAAATGAATTATTGAATCATGCAATAGTGTGTGCGCACACACATGAAGTCATAAAACGAACTATAAAACTAATTATCAAATACTTACCTCAACGACAACAAACATATACATGTTATTAAACATAAGAAAAAAGATAAAAACATTAAGAAAAAAGCACTCCAGAGAATGGATACAGAAAAGAAAAAGAAAGACTTTTTGATCACTGAAAAAAGACAGAAAGAATAGAGAAATGGTAAAGTGTGCACGAACACATGAAAATATTCAGTGTATATAAAAGCAAATAGAATGGTAAAAAAAAATTGGTAATCAATTAGATGTTAACTGATTACCAATTCTGGGAATGTTATTTTTCCCATTTTTCTTTTGCTTTTCCAGCGACTTTATCAGCTTCTGCTGCCACTTTATCAGCTATTTCAGCTCCGGTTTCTACCGCTTTCAATCCAAGATTCATTGCTTTCTTCTCTGCACAAGCTGCTGCCACCTCAGCATCACGACCAATGCGGTGGATAGCGTCATAAATTTCACTTTCCAGTTGTTTAGCTTTTTGCTGTACGTGAAAGACGATAAACAACAGCACCAAGGATAGAACCTATTCCGAGTCCAATCCAGAAATTTCCATGTCTACATTCCATAATTAAGTTCAGTTTTTTAGATTAAAAATAAATTATATAAAATACCTATTTGGATTTTGAGAATAAAGAAGCAATCCATAATACAAGAATAGCCCCCACTGTAGAAGTAATCAAACTTCCAATCAATCCCGAAGCTGCAAGGCCGAAAAGTGCAAACACCCAACCGCCTAATACACTCCTAGAATACCAAGTAATAAATTTATTACAAGACCAAAACCTCCGCCGCGCATAATTTTGCCTGCAAGGAATCCGGCCACAATACCAATAATAATATACCAAATAAAGCTCATATCATCCTCCTTTTTTATTTAACAACAGCAGGTGTGGCGAATGGTTCAGTCAGTCAAAAATGAATTAACGACAATTTACAATCCTTAGTTCTAGGGTTTTATTATCAGAGACTATTCTCTTGAAGTAAAAAAAGAGTCTGCCAAAGAAATGACTTCACAATCCGGACAAACTATCTTTATACCCTGCTCGGCAGTCTTATCCGCTTCAATCGAGGACAGACAACCTTTAAAAAGAATCTATCGCCAGCACTACTTTCTTCATATCATATAGAATTAATCGTAGCAAATATATTGAGAAACGGGAAGTTTGCGTACCTTTGCAGCCAATTTTTCAGGAACATCTCTAAAGAACAGGTATTATGGTACAGAATCAGGAACAACCCGTAGGAAAAATTACATTCTCCATTTTAATCGCATTGAGTCTCTCACATTGCCTCAATGACCTTTTGCAGTCGGTTTTATCGGCAGCCTATCCATTATTCAAAGACGATTTGGGACTCAACTTTCGCACAGATCGGCCTTATCACACTGGTTTATCAACTCTCGGCTTCGGTATTCCAGCCAATCACCGGAATCATCTTCGATAAACATCCCGTTGCCTGGTCACTACCTATCGGAATGAGCTTTACAATGATAGGAATGATCAATCTTGGCATTTCCAACAATCTTTATTGGATGCTGATTCTCTGTTTTCTGATCGGAATCGGTTCTTCCGTATTGCACCCGGAAGCCTCGCGTATTACATTCCTTGCTTCGGGCGGGAAACGCGGATTGGCACAGTCACTCTTTCAGGTAGGTGGTAATTTTAGGCGGTTCACTAGGTCCTTTATTGGTAGCTTTGCTGGTGGCTCCCTTATGGCAGAGAGCATCTGGCCGTTTTTCGCATTTTTTGCATTGGCAGCAATTGGTGTCATGTACCCGATATGTAAATGGTATAAGTCTTATCTCAATCGTATGAAGGCTCAGACGGTCAGCATCAAAAGCCGGTCCACCTCCCTTTACCAATGGATAAAACTGCTATTTCTATCGGTATCTTATTAATACTGATCTTCTCGAAATACATCTATATGGCAAGTCTGACCAGTTATTATACGTTTTATCTGATTCACAAATTCAATGTTACGGTACAGGAATCACAGCTATATTTATTCATATTCTTAGTTGCTACCGCTATCGGGACATTGATTGGCGGTCCTGTGGGCGACCGTGTCGGTAGAAAATACGTTATTTGGGCCTCAATTTTGGGAGCTGCCCCGTTCAGTTTATTAATGCCTCACGCTAATCTGGTATGGACTATTATTCTTAGTTTTGCGTAGGATTGATGCTTTCTTCCGCTTTTCCCGCCATATTACTTTATGCACAAGAGTTGCTTCCGACCAAGCTCGGATTAATATCAGGACTGTTCTTTGGTTTTGCTTTGGAGTTGCCGGCGTTGCATCGGCTGTGCTTGGTAACTTAGCGGATAAGACGAGCATTGAGTATGTTTACAATATCTGTGCTTATATGCCGTTGCTGGGATTAGTTACGTTCTTTCTGCCTAATTTGAAGAAAAGAAAATATAAAATAATATCCTCAATAAGAAAATAGTCGGCACGCATCCTCACGATGCATGCCGACTCTACAAGTTAAGGTCAAAGTCAAAAAATTAAGAGAGCTATTTATATGTTAGGATTAGCATTAATTTCTTTTTTCAGGGATAGCATACAAATAATAAGAACTGTTCGCTGAGAACGCTTTACCATCCGGAAAATTAAGGAACCAATGTCCCAATGGATTTCGTTTGGCAAAACTGCCGCCTTCCTGCCAGCAATCCACTTCCGTTTTCTGCATATCCTCAGATAAAGCCATGCGTTCTACCGCCTTCTGATTACGGAGTACATCCGTTATACCGAATCCTTCTCCCCAAAGTTCGCGTCGGCGCTCCATCAGAATTTCGTCAATCACCTGCTTCTTTTGTTTTCCCTGTCACATCATAATTACCTACGCCACGGGCAGTACGTAATGTATTCAATGGGGCAACAGCCTGATCCAGTGCTACTCCATCTCTGACCTTGGCTTCCGCTTCTATCAGATACATTTCTGCCGAACGCATCAGTACCAGATCTGCCGTATCGTCCGCACGCATATGGAACTTTTTATATCCCAGATATCCTTCGCGCATCCACTGAAAAAAGGCAAACGGATGTCACCTTCAACAAAAGTATCTTTCAAATGAGGATCAGCCATGAAACTGCTATAAGCTCCGACGTATGTGGCATCCAAATAATAGAAGTTATAGCTGGCGTCCGATTGCGAAGGTATTTGAGGGAATCCCCATATCCATTCCTTATTGGAAATATTATTAAAACCTTCGTACTCGGCAGTGGTAGTCATTAATGAATATCCTTTGCGTGCGGCTTCGGCAACTTTGGCGGCCTCTCCCCATTGTCCTGTCAATAAGTAAGCACGTGCCATAAGACCGTTGACAACATCCGTATTCGGTTTGAATTTCTGCCCGTCTCCCTTTGCGGACGTAGTTTGTCAGATAATCCTGTGCAAGATTCAAATCATCAAAGATCTGCTGATAAACTTGCGCCACTGTCGATTTGCCTTTCGGCTTGGTACCGCTTGTAGTCGGTTCCGTATATATAGGCACACAGGGAGCATCTTTATCTTTCAAATATGTAAACTGATAATGCTGTACCAAATGCAGATAACAAAAGGCACGCAAAGCCAATGCCTGTCCCTGTGCCTGCCGAAGTTCCTCGGAGTCACCCTTAATCGAAATGGCAGTGTTGCAGTTATCAATTGTCTTATAGATCAGATACCAGGCAAACGAAGTTCTTCCATCGGAAGGAATCGCCACATCATTAAACTGATAGGAAGAATTGAACCCATATTTCGGACGGGAGACAACATCGCTTGCCATCATATCATCCTGACATTGAAGTGCCCGATAACCAATATTGGCATACGTCGTGCCGTATTCAAACAGGTTATACCAAGCACCTCCGTTGAAGAGACGTTCTGCATTTCCGGCTACTGCTACCTGATCGGAGCTTACCGCATCCGTAGGTTCCGTATCCAGAAAGCTACTGCTACAACTTGTCGCCAGAAACAGTCCGGCAACAGCAGTAAGTATAGATTGAATTTTTATCTTTTTCATATATCGTGTAATTTTAGAAAGATAGATTGATACCTCCGGAAATAGTTCGCATAGCCGGATAACGGTAATAAGTGATACCCGTGATTCCCTGTTCAGGGTCAAGTCCCTGATTCCGGTGAATAGTGAACAGGTTATCGCCCTGCACAAACACCTGAACACTGCTCAATGCCAGTTTGCTGATCCACTGTTTCGGCAGATCGTAAGATAGCGTCAGGTTTTTCAGTCTCATATAAGAATTATTCTGCAAGAACCGAGTGGACGCTGAGTTCCAGTTATTGGAAGTAGTGCTCAAAGCAGGCACGTCTGTATAACGGTTTTCCGGTGTCCATCTCTTCAATATCTCCGTAGACCAGTCACGGCCTTCCAAACTTCCGTTGTGCAGAATCATAGTAATATCACGGTTGTAGATATATCCGCCGATGCTATAAGCAAAGATGGCGGACAGATCGAACCCTTTCCATGAAAGCGATGTATTGAAACCACCATAAACTTTCGGGAGGGAAGATTTATTGACGTAATAATAATTTGCCGAAGCATAGTCGCTTGTTGTGACACGTTTTCCGGTCAAATTATCATTGGCATCTTTCTCATCCATATACCACAGCGGATTACCGTTGTCAGGGTCTACTCCCCGCCCATTCTTTCATATAGAAGTCATAGACTGACCGTCCTACCTGCAATTTATTTACGCCACTTTGCGGCATATCCTTCAGCGGAAGTTCCGTCACCTTATTCTTATAATGCGTCAGGTTCATTCCGAGTTTCCATACCCATCCATTCTGATTGATAATGGTTCCGTTCAGCACCATCTCAATACCTGTATTCTTCAATGCGCCTACATTCTCATCAATAGAGCCATATCCTAAGGAAGGAGCGATCGGACGGGAATAAAGTAAGTCTTTGGAACGACGCGTAAAGAAGTCGAACGAACCGGAAAACGGTTGTTAAACAGTGAGAAATCAACGCCGACGTTAAAGTTCAGGTTCGTCTCCCATTTCAGGTTCGGAGTAGCCATACGGTCGGAAACCAAGGCATTTCTCCGAGATTGGAAACGATGGTATAAAGTCCCTTGCTTGCATAATAAGTACCCAGATTATCATTTCCCTGTGCACCGTAGCTCATCTTTAATGTCAGAGCAGAAAGCCAGTTGGCAGTGGAAGCCATAAAACTTTCACGGTCGATACGCCATGAAGTTCCCAAAGACCAGAAGTTCCCCAGCGAGTCTCCGGTGCAAAACGGGAAGAACCGTCACGACGAAAGGAAGCGGAGAAAAAGTATTTATTCTGATAGTCATAAAGCGCCTGGGTGAGATATCCCACCAAAGCATAATCGATACGATAACCGGAACCGCCTGTCAACTGTGAGCCGACTACCAGTTCGGGCATATCGGGCTGTGCCATCTTCGTACGTGAAGCAGTCAGGTCATCATAACGGTACGAATAGGCTTCCATTCCGGCAAGCACATTAAAGTGATGATCACCGATGGTTTTATCATACGACGCGATGTTGTTCCATGTCCATGAAAAAGTACGTGAGTTCAAGCGGCTGGAACCACCTCCGTTTTCCAGAGCCGGACCGATTTTCGGATTCGTATAATCCAGCGTATTATAGTTGATCAGGTCGAAGTTGAAACTTGTCTTGAATTTCAGCCCTTCGATGATCGTAGCTTCGAGATAAGTACGACCGGAAAATTCATCTTTCATCCGTTCCGATTTATCCAAAGGCAAGGTAGCCGGCAAGTTCCAGTTAGCCATAGAACCGGAAGGACGGTATGAACCGAAATCGTAGATACGATCCCCATTGTCATCCAGCTTGTAGCTGCCGTCCGTATTCATTTCACAAATAGGATAAAATCCGGGCATAGTACGTCCTGCCGTAATCACGTTGCTTGTTTTGGAATCCGAAGAAACCGGATAATTCTGCATGGAATGGGCAAAACTCAGGTTGATGCTTCCTTTCAGCCAGGAAGTCATTTCACTGGTCACGTTCGAACGAAGGTTGAAACGTTGGTAGCCGGATTCGAGTGCAATACCTTTATCGTTCAGGTAGCCGGCAGAAAAGAAGTATTGATTAGCCTTTCCACCACCGGAAACACTCAGATTCAGTTCGGTACGAAGCGCTTGCTGCTCCAGCGCGTCACTCCAGTCGGAGTTCCATAACGGACGAGCACCTGCTGCCAGCTTTTCCGTCTGTCCCCACAGGTTGCGGATATTGTGTGCCGTAAGGATTCGGACCGCCTCCCATCAATTTTGTAACCAAGTCTTTAGAAGCCTGCGTAGCTGCGGTGGCAGGGGGTATAATAGCTCTTGGCATACTGGTTGCGAAGCGCTTCCCAGTAAAGTTCGAAATACTGATTGGTATTGACACGGTCATAATCGCGTACCGCACGACTGGAACCACCCAGTGTAGCTTTCACCTTGACAGTAGCTTTCGAGTCCTGCTGTCCTTGTTTCGTAGTAATGATAATCACACCGTTTGCACCACGCGAACCGTACAGAGCAGCAGATGCAGCATCTTTCAGTACAGTCATGGAAGCGATGTCATCAGGATTGATCGAGTTGACGCTGCCATCAAAAGGTACGCCATCAACCACATACAACGGGGCACTGGAGGCATTGATCGAACCGATACCACGAATACGGATTTCGGCATCCGTACCGGGCTGACCGCTGGAAGCACTGGCTTGCACACCGGATACCGTACCTTCAAGTACACGAGATACGCTGGAAGTCTGTAACTTCTCGATCTCTCCCGCCTTCATAGTCGAGGCAGCTCCGGTAAAACTATATTTCTTGGCAGTAGCATAAGCTACAACCATCACTTCTTCCAGTTCTTCGCTCTCCGATTCCATTGTGACATTGATCACATTCCGGTTGTTCACCGCTTGTTCCACTGTCCGCAATCCTACAAAGCGGAACACGATAGTCCCATTGGCAGGGGCTTCAATTGAATAGTTTCCATCGATATCGGTAATGGTGCCGGAAGAGGCCCCTTTCACTTGTACGGAAACACCGGGTAAAAGGCTCTCCTTCAGAAGTCACAGTACCCGTTACGCGTTTCTCTTGTTGTGCTTCTGCATACACTACATTGCCGGCAGAAAGCAATAGAAACGCCACTAATAAACGTAAATAGATTCTCATAATTTTGTGGCTTAGGATTTATTTGCTTGTTCTAACTAACAGAATACATATCTCATTTGTTTAGGAAACGAAACATTTTTTTTAGACGATTATTAGTATAAATCAACGAAAGGTAGTACATTCGTGAAACGAACAGCATCAATCATAACAACGAAAAATCACAGGATGAAGCAAATTGTTCTATCTCTTTTTCTGTTTCTGTCACTCTCCTTACAGGCCCAGGCTGAAAGGAGAGATACCCTTATGAGCGATAGTCTGCAAACTGATTCTGTGATACCGGCCAAACCAAGCGCTTTTAAGAGAGCGATCAGGAAGTTCATGAATTTCAGTGACTTCGACACCCTTTACATCAGTCCCAACCGGTATAATTACGCATTGATGACTACCCATTTCAGCAACTTTGAATATTATTCCGTTACCAGCAATCTGCCCCAACCGCAGAAGCTGAGTTTTCTCTCCCAATCCGCATAACAAGATAGGATTGTACTTCGGCTGGCGATGGATCTTCCTGGGATGGTCTGTAGACGTGGACGACATTTACCGGAAGACCAACCGAAGGAACAAGGGAACAGAGTTCGATTTAAGTCTATACAGTTCCAAGCTGGGAGTGGACATCTTCTACCGTCGCACAGGTAACAACTATAAGATTCATAAGATCAACGGTTTCCCGGAAGATGTCCCCGCCAATTACTCCGAAAAGTTCAATGGAATAAAAGTAGATATCAAGGGATTGAACCTATACTATATCTTCAACAACCGCAAATTCTCCTACCCTGCCGCTTTCAGCCAGTCAACCAATCAGCGCAGGAATGCAGGTTCGTTTATCGCAGGCTTTTCCATTTCAAAACATAATCTTGAGTTCGACTATGCAGAACTTCCGGCTTTCATACTGGAAGCGATGAATCCTGCCATGAAAGTCAACAATATAAAATACACCAATGCCAATATCAGTTTCGGTTATGCCTATAACTGGGTATTTGCCCGCAACTGTCTGGCATGCCTGTCTCTCACTCCCGCCATAGCCTACAAAGCCTCCGATGTAGATGCAGAAACCCACGAAGGGAAGACATGGTACGGCAATTTTAACCTGGATTTTTTGATCCGTGCGGGAGTTGTCTATAATAACGGAAAATATTTCGTCGGCACTTCATTTGTCGGAAAGAACTACAATTACCACCGGAATAATTTTTCACTGGACAACGGGTTCGGAACGCTTCAGATATACGTCGGATTCAATTTCAATTTACGCAAGGAGTATAGAAGAAAAAATACAAGATAAAGGATGTGTATAAACGATACAAGGTAAGGGTGTATATTTGCAGTATATTATTGTATCGCTTGCTTATCCAAAGAATCTTTGTACATTTGCCCCGTTCTTAACTTCAAAAAACAAGAACCTGATGAAGAAACAACGCCACATACAGACCACACGTTCCCTTCTTTCCCGCTTCCGCTACTGGGGCAGGAAGAACTATGCCGCATTTGCGAGTATGGGACGTGAATTTCAGATCGGTCATCTGCATACCAATGTGGTAGATGTGGCTCTTCGCAAGCAGAATGCAAAAGTTACTATCCCTTATCATACATTTATGACACTTCAAGAAATCAAAGACCAAGTACTGGCAGGCTTCGACATATCGTCCGCCCAAGCCACTTGGCTGGCCAACATGGCCGACAGCGAGGCGCTTTATGCCGCCGCGCATGAGATTACCATCACCTGTGCTTCGCACGAGTTCGATATGTGTTCCATCATCAACGCCAAGTCCGGCCGGTGTCCGGAGAACTGCAAATGGTGCGCACAATCCTCTCACTACAAGACTCAAGCCGAGATTTACGATCTCCTGCCCGCTGAAGAATGTCTCCGACAGGCAAAATACAACGAAAGTCAAGACGTCAACCGTTTCTCCCTTGTCACCAGCGGACGAAAACCTTCTCCCAAACAGATCAGTCAACTTTGCGATGCGGCCCGCCTTATGCGGAAACATTCGTCCATCCAACTTTGTGCATCCCTTGGATTACTCAACGAAGAAGAACTCCGCGCCTTGCACACAGCCGGAATCACCCGCTATCACTGCAACCTCGAAACAGCTCCTTCCTATTTCCCCACACTCTGCTCCACACATACACAAGAGCAGAAGCTGGCCTCTCGACGCCGCCCGCCGGGTAGGGATGGATATCTGCTGCGGTGGCATCATCGGCATGGGAGAAACAATGGAACAACGTATTGAATTTGCTTTCACTTTGGCGGAATTGAATGTACAGTCCATCCCCATCAACCTGCTAAGTCCGATCCCCGGAACTCCACTGGAAAATGAAAAGGCATTGAGCGAAGAAGAAATCCTGCGAACCATCGCCCTGTTCCGCTTCATCAATCCTACCGCTTTCCTGCGTTTCGCAGGAGGACGTTCGCAAGCTCACTCCCGAAGCCATGCGCAAAGCCTTGTTTGTCGGCATCAATTCCGCCATCGTGGGTGATTTGCTGACCACACTCGGTTCCAAGGTTTCCGACGACAAGAAGATGATTCTGGAAGAAGGTTACCACTTCGCCGACTCCCAGTTTGACCGCGAGCATTTGTGGCATCCTTATACTTCTACTACCGATCCATTGCCTGTCTACAAAGTAAAGCGGGCGGACGGAGCAACGATCACACTCGAAGACGGGCGGACACTCATCGAGGGAATGTCGTCCTGGTGGTGTGCTGTGCACGGATACAATCATCCGGTATTGAATCAGGCGGCAAAAGACCAGTTAGACAAGATGTCCCATGTCATGTTCGGAGGACTGACTCATGATCCGGCCATCGAGTTAGGCAAACTGCTGTTGCCCTTGGTTCCCCCATCCATGCAAAAGATATTTTATGCGGATTCCGGTTCGGTGGCGGTAGAAGTTGCCTTGAAGATGGCCGTGCAATATTGGTATGCAGCCGGAAAGCCCGACAAAAACAATTTCGTAACCATCCGTTCCGGTTATCACGGTGACACTTGGAATGCCATGTCCGTATGCGATCCCGTTACCGGGATGCACAGTCTTTTCGGTTCATCGCTTCCTGTCCGATATTTCGTTCCGGCCCCCTCTTCGCGATTTGACGGAGAATGGAATCCGGACGAGATCATCCCCTGCGGGAAACGATAGAGAAACACTCCAAAGAACTGGCGGCGCTCATCCTCGAACCCATTGTTCAGGGAGCAGGCGGTATGTGGTTTTATCACCCGCAGTATCTGCGTGAAGCGGAAAAACTCTGCAAAGAACACGATATCCTCCCTGATCTTCGACGAAATAGCCACAGGATTCGGACGCACCGGCAAACTCTTTGCCTGGGAACATGCCGGAGTGGAACCGGACATCATGTGCATCGGAAAGGCACTGACCGGAGGATACATGACACTGTCTGCAGTATTGGCAAGCAATCAGATATCAGATACTATCTCCAATCATGCCCCAAAGGCTTTTATGCACGGTCCTACCTTTATGGGGAATCCGCTCGCGTGTGCGGTGGCGTGTGCTTCTGTCCGGTTGCTGCTCGACTCCGGCTGGGCAGAGAATGTGAAACGAATCGAAGCTCAGTTAAAAAAGAAGAACTGGCTCCCCCGCAAGTTTCCGCAAGTAGCGGATGTACGGATATTAGGAGCCATAGGAGTCATCCAGACAGAACGTTCGGTGAGCATGGCATATATGCAACGCCGCTTCGTAGAAGAAGGTATCTGGGTACGTCCGTTCGGAAAACTGGTCTACCTGATGCCCCCGTTCATCATCTCTCCGGAGCAATTAAGTAAACTGACTTCCGGAGTACTTAAAATAGTCAGAGAGATGTAACTTAACTATCTTCTCAAAAAATGAATAGATTATGATTTTAGACTCTATCAATCAAGAACTTCTGACTTTAAAAGAGAAGAAGAATTACCGTTCTCTCCCACAGTTGATTCATAATGGAAGAGACGTGACAGTAGACGGACGACGGATGCTGAACTTATCATCCAATGATTATCTGGGGTTAGCCAATGAGGTGTCTTTAAGAGAAGCGTTCTTAAAGACCATCACTCCGGAAACCTTTCTGCCCACTTCCTCTTCCTCCCGCCTGCTGACAGGCAACTTCACTGCCTATCAGGAACTGGAACAGCAACTGGCCACTATGTTCGGAGCAGAAAGCGCCCTTCTGTTCAATAGCGGATACCACGCCAACACAGGGATACTTCCTGCCGTCAGTGATGCCCGTACATTGATCCTTGCGGACAAACTCGTACATGCCAGCCTGATAGACGGAATCAGATTATCATCTGCCAAATGTATCCGGTACCGGCACAATGACTTAGCCCAGGCTCCGGCGTCTTCTTGAAGAAAACCACGGTATGTATGAGAAGATAATCATCGTTACCGAGAGTATCTTCAGTATGGACGGAGACGAAGCCGACCTGCAAGCGCTGGTACGATTGAAACACGATTACTCCAACCTTCTTCTCTATGTAGACGAAGCCCACGCTTTCGGAGCACGGGGCGAGAAAGGCTTAGGATGTGCCGAAGAACAAAACTGCATCAACGACATCGACTTTCTGGTAGGAACTTTCGGGAAGGCGGCAGCATCCGCTGGCGCATATATCATCTGCCGACAGACCATCCGGGAATATCTGATCAATAAGATGCGTACCTTTATCTTCACAACGGCCCTTCCTCCTGTCAATATCCAGTGGACCGCATGGGTACTGAAACACTTCGCTGATTTCCGGAGCAAAGGGAGCATCTGCTGCAAATCAGCAGGAAACTGAAAGAAGCACTGACCGAGAAAGGATATAACTGTCCTTCCGTCAGCCACATCGTGCCGATGGTGGTCGGAGCAAGCGAAGATACCATCAGGAAGGCAGAAGAATTGCAACGCAAGGGATTCTATGCCCTGCCGGTACGCCCGCCTACAGTACCTGAAGGGACTTCCCGTATCCGCTTCTCATTGACAGCGGACATCACAGAAAAAGAAATCGATACACTTATAGAAATCATTAACGGATGAAGCAGACTTTTATTATCAGGAACAATGGAAAGCACCTTCTACTATTCTTCGCAGGATGGGGAATGGACGAAACGCCTTTCCGACATATCCATCCGGCGGAATGTGACTGGATGATTTGTTACGATTATCGTTCGCTGGAATTCGATACGACTTTAATACAGGCATATTCAAGATTTCGCTGATCGCATGGTCAATGGGAGTCTGGGCGGCTTCGCAGGTAATGAAGCAATATCCCCCCTGCCTGTTTCCCAAAGTACCGCCATCAACGGAACACTTTATCCGATACACGAAACGAAAGGAATTACGCCATCCGTTTTTGAAGGCACCCTGCAAGGACTGAACGCACAAAAACCCTACTGAAATTTCAGCGAAGAATGTGTGGTTCTGCTGCTGATTACAAGGTTTTTCAGACAATAGCTCCCAAACGTCCGGTTGAAGAACTGAAAGAAGAGCTTTGCCGCCATCCGGCAGCAATACTTTGTCATCCCTCCCTTCGGAGTTTGTCTGGCAAACAGCCATCATCGGAGATAACGATCGGATTTTCCTTCCGGACCATCAAGAGCAGGCATGGAGAAACAAGGCAGTCTCCCTCCTGCACGTCGAAATGCTGCCCATTATCAGCAGGAGGCTTTTTAATGAGGTAATCATGAACATTAAATAATCATTGATCAATGAATAAGACAATTATTGCAGAACGTTTCTCAAAAGCCATCTCCACCTATCCCCGTGAAGCAAATGTACAACGGCAGATAGCAAATAAAATGATCCGCCTGCTCCAGAAACATATTCCCTCTCCCTGTCCGAAAGTGATTGAGTTCGGATGCGGAACGGGCATTTACTCCCGAATGTTGCTCCGCACCCTTCGTCCGGAAGAGTTGCTTCTGAATGACTTATGTCCGGAGATGAGGTATTGCTGCGAAGATTTATTAAGAGAGAAACAAGTCTCTTTTCTTTCCGGAGATGCGGAGACGATTTCTTTTCCGGATAAAAAGTACGTTGATTACTTCCTGTTCCGCTTTGCAATGGTTCGACTCGCCGGAGGAGTTCTTCAAAAGGTGTAATACATTGCTTCACAGTCAGGGATACTTTGCTTTCAGTACTTTTGGGAAAAAGAATATGAAAAGAGATACGTGAGCTTACCGGAAAGGGACTACCCTATCGTTCAAGGGAAGAGCTTTGAAGCAGCCCTGTCTCTTCACTTTGATATACTGTACTCAGAAGAAGAGGCTGATCCCCTTTCTTTCGAAGATCCGATGAAAGTGCTGTATCATCTGAAGCAGACGGGGTGAATGGTTTGTCAGCGCAATCATCCCTCTATCGAAGCATGAGAAACAGACTTGGACCCGTCGTGATTTGCAGCATTTTTGCGAACGTTACACACAAGAATTTACACAGGGCACTTCAGTGTCCCTGACATATCACCCTATTTATATCATAGCAAAAAAGAAAAAGTATGAAACAGAATGTATATTTTGTAAGCGGTATCGATACCGATGCCGGCAAAAGTTACGCGACCGGCTACCTGGCACGCGAATGGAATAAAAACGGCAAAAGAACCATTACGCAGAAGTTTATCCAAACAGGAAATGTGGGGCATTCCGAAGATATAGACCTGCATCGGCGCATTATGGAAATCCCTTTCACCCGGGAAGATCAGGAAGGGCTGACCATGCCGGAGATCTTTTCTTATCCCCGCCTCCCCATCTGGCTTCCCGACTGGATCATCGTCCCATTGATTTCGACAAGATCAAAGCATGCTACCGAAGTATTAAGCGAACGGTATGACTGTGTTCTGCTTGAAGGCATAGCGGGCGGTCTGATGGTTCCTCTGACTACGGAGCTCCTGACAATTGAATATATCGCACAGGAGAAATATCCGCTTATCTTCGTGACTTCCGGAAAGCTAGGCAGCATCAATCATACTCTTCTGAGTCTTGAAGCCATACAGAAACGGGACATTGTGCTGGATACAGTACTTTATAATCTCTATCCGACGGTAGAGGATAAAACAATTCAAGATGATACGATGGAGTTTTATACGAGCTTGGCTCGAAAAGTACTTTCCGGAAACAAAGTTCTTATTAGTTCCCGAAATAGGAAAGTGAGTATAATATAATCACTTGTAGTTACTACGCAACACTTCCCCAACGCCTCTTCCAATGCTGCTTTTGAAACCGGCTTCGTGACAAAGTCATTGCAGCCGGCTTCCAAAGCCTGCTCCTTGTCCGCTTCGAAAGCATAGGCAGTCAGCGCAATGACAGGAATCTCCTTCGAATAGGAACGAATGATGCGGGTAGCCTCCAGTCCACCCATACGAGGCATCTTGATATCCATCAGAATCAAATCCGGCTGGAACTGTTTATACATTTCCACCGCCTCAAAGCATCATCTTTTCGCCCATAGCAGAGTGTAATCTTTGCCAATCATATTCTTTGATCAGTACAAAGTTGCTGTCCACATCTTCAGCTACCAGAATCTTCTTGATCTTCTGCATCCTCTTGATGGTGTGGCTGATGTATTTCGTTTCCGAAGCCTCGGAAAATGCAATACGGTCATCTGAGCCTTTCTTTATAAGGTATCGTAAAGTAGAAAGTCGATCCTTTGCCTATTTCCGAAGTGACTCCGATCTCCTCCTCCTATCTTTTCTATGATCATCCGGCAGATGGCAAGTCCGAGACCTGTCCCCTGCGCAAATGAGTTCAATTTGACAAAACGGTCGAAAATATGTCCCACCTTATCGGGAGTTATTCCGATACCTGTATCCTTCACATAAAAAACGGATACATTGATTATTGACTTTAAAGCCAAAGCGGATTTCACCGGAAAGCGTGAATTTACCGGCATTGGTGAGGAAGTTAGTGATAACCTGCGCAATGCGGTTCCGGTCTTCTTCAATAATCAGGTCTTCGTCTTGATTATCCAGAATAAGGGTAACCCCTTCCTGCACACGATCCTTATGAATCTGATAGATATTCCGACATATTTCACCCAGGTTCATCGGCTGTCTGACGTATTCCAATGTACCGGCTTCTATCTTAGACAAATCCAAGATGTCATTAATCAGCTGCAACAGGATCTCTGAGTTCTGATTGATAATGCTCGAATAGAGTTTTTCTTCTTCAAGGGTTTCGGCAGAAGGCAACAAATTGGAGGAACCGACAATCGCATTCAGCGGTGTCCGGATTTCATGGCTCATATTTGCAAGAAAGGCGGTTTTTAATCTGTCGGATTGCTCTGCCTTGATGCGTGCCTTTAATCAGTTCCTGCTCGATATTCTGAAAGTTAGTGATATCCCAGGAGATACCGATCAGAAGCGGTTCGCGCCCTTCCATCGGGACAAGCGCTTTCAGTGTCTGCACAATACGGGTCTCGCCGGTGGCCGCCACGTAGGTCTCCTGCATATCGATCCGTTCATGCGTCCGGATCAATTCCAAATCATCCCTGCGGAACCTTTCGGCATCTGCACGCTCCGGAAAGATCTCAAAGTCTGTTCGGCCGATTGCCCGGGAGGCAGGAATCTTGGAATGTTCGGCAAATGCCTTGTTCCAATACAGATATCTGAAATCGTCCTCGGGATCTTTCACATACAGATAGACAGGGATATTATTCAGAATACCGTCCAGCAGGAGATTCAATTCACGAAGTTCATCCCGCTTCTTTATTACATCGGTAATGTCCTGCGTAAAAAACCAGATGCTCCGTATCATCCTCCTGTGTAAGGTAGGTAGAGACTTGGTGTACTCTGTTTTTCTCCTCACCTTTGCGCACATACGCTGCACGGTATGAAAAGCTCGCCGCCATTATCGCGTATATCTTTCAGTTTGGCTTCCCATAACTCCGGCGTGCGCATAGAGACGGGCAGGTCGTATATTTTCTGGGTACCCATCTGCTGGGTGACACCATACTCTTCCATAAATTGCTTGTTGGCATATACCAGCGTTCCGTCACTGGAAACGGCAAGAATGCTGTCACTGACTTTGTCGAGTACGCTTTTAAATATCTCCAAATGTTGCTGGGTGGCCACTCTCTCCGTGATGTCACGACACATAATCAGAACGTATTCTTCATCCAACGGAAAAATCCGGTTCTCGTAGTAATGGTGAGAGCCATTGAAATCCATGTCGTGATGCGCTGCCGAAACAGTCCGCGTGGCGATCACTTTCTGCATATTGGCATGGATGTTCTGATAGGCTTCGGGAGGCACCATCTGGCGCATGTGCATTCCTTCAAAATCTTTGTTGGATATCCCGACATGATTGGTTTCTTCATTGGATACGACTTCAATTCCCACTTCGTCGTGGTTGAACACAGTCAGCATATCCGGTAAGGAATTTAATATTTTAACGGCATACCTTTCCTGAAAGCTGGTGGAGCTTTTCTTCGGGTTGTTTATTCTGTTCCAGAGATCGAAGTTGTCGCTTCAGTTGCTCATTTTCTTTTCTAAGCAACTCCAACTCCTCTTTCAGTGCTTCTTTTGTTTGTTCGTTGTTCATAAGACATCCGGATATAAATACGTACTTATCTGCCAAAAGTAAAGAAAACTTTTGAGATAAGTACGTAAAACACCTTTATTTTTTTTGAGAATCATTCAATCACCATAATCCGGTCGTTCAAACCGACCTTCATACCGGCTTCGACAAAGACTTCTTTCACTACTCCATCGGTGACAGAACGAATCTCGTTTTCCATTTTCATGGCCACCAATACGCAAAGCGGGTCTCCACGCTTGACTTCGTCTCCCTTCTTCACGTATATTTTCAGGATCACCCCCGGCATCGGCGCCTGTACCACCTGACGCCCTACGGCTTCCGTACCGGCACGGGCATTGTGTATCTTTTTCCATCTCTCCCTGTAGCTCTATCTGATAAAAGTTTCACCCTTATTCATGATGGTATAAGAATTATTGGAAGAAGGGGAAATCTGCACTCCATGCAGTGATGATCAATGATGATCGAATGAATGGAGTCGCCTCCCATATTGTAATCGACCTCATATATTTTACCGTTGACCGCTATTTTCTTGATCGGTCCGTCTTCCAGAATCTCCACCTTATATTCATTGTCGGGCATATCCAGAAGCCGGGCATAATAAGTCGCTAACGATGTACCCATATCTTTCTAATTTTAATGAATGACCAACTTAACTTTCAATTTTCAACTCTCAACTCTCCACTTATTCAATAATTATTGGCAGTCATCTGCAACTTGCCATAATACTTCCAGAGAGATTCGCCCACTACAGGGAGCGTGGTGGCACGGGATGCAACTTCTTTCTCCCTCTCGTAATGCCTTACGGCGGCAGCGATCACGGCAACAGTCGGATCAGTATTCTGACGACGCTTCAAGTCCTCCTTGTCAAAACGGGTATCGATAAAAGTCGTATCATATTTTCCTTCGAGGAAAGCGGCATTCTTCAACACACGCTGATGGAAAGGAATCGTCGTCTTGATGCCCAGAATCTTATACTCACGCAAGGCACGTGCCATGTTGGAGATGGCGGATTCACGGGTACGCCCCCAGCAACAGAGGCTTGGCAATCATCGGATCATAATGCAGTGAAACTTCGAATCCGGCATAGGCGGCACTGTCCAGACGGAGGTTACGGCCTTCGGGAGCTTCACGAACAGTTATCACTCCGGGAGAAGGCATAAAGTTATTCTCCGGATCTTCGGCGTAGATACGGCATTCGATGGCAGGCTCCGCTGAATTTTATATCTTCCTGCTTATACGGCAACGGATTGCCCGCAGCCACCGTGATCATGTCACGCACCAGATCGACGCCGGTACATTCCTCCGTCACCGGATGTTCTACCTGCAAACGGGTATTCATTTCAAGGAAATAGAAGTTCTGGTCTTTATCCATCATGAACTCCAGCGTGCCGGCACTGTAATAACCGATCCGCTTGCAAGCCTCTACGGCTACTTTCAGCATCTTCTTACGGGTTTCGTCTTTCACAAACGGTGACGGAGACTCCTCGATTACCTTCTGATTACGTCGCTGAATGGAACATTCACGCTCGCCCAGATGAACCACATTGCCATATTTATCTCCCATAATCTGCACCTCGATATGGTGCGGATTCTCGATATATTTCTCTATATAGACCGCATCATTACCAAAAGAAGTACGCCTCGGACTGAGACAAACGAAGAGCCGTTTCCGCTTCTTCTTCGGAACGGACCAGACGCATCCCCTTTCCGCCTCCTCCGGCAAGCGCTTTCAACATAATAGGATAACCTACTTCCTTAGCAACCTTCTTCACTTCTTCGATCCCTGTACGGGAGTTTCCGTTCCGGGAACGATGGGCAGCCGCTTCACGCATGATTTTGCGTGCCTCAGTCTTGATCCCCATCTTAGCAATAATATCGGCACCGGGCCCGATAAAGATCCTCCTTCTTCTTCGCAACGACGGGCAAAGTCAGCGTTCTCCGACAAGAACCCATATCCCGGATGAATGGCGGCTCCGGTCTTTTTTGGCAATGGCCAGTATCAACTCCGGCTTCAAATAAGAAGTATCCTCCGGCGAATTGGAGATGCAATAAGCCTCCTCCGCATAGCGAACATGCAAAGCCCCCTGTCTACATGCGTGTAAACAGCCACCGTCGAAATATTCATCACCCGGCAAGTACGGAAGATGCGCATGGCTATCTCTCCACGATTAGCAACTAATATTTTCTTTATCATAATCTGTTTCTTTTAATTTATCACTCTCCATTTTCAACTTTCCATTTTCCATTTATTAAAGTGGAATGTTCGGAGTGTTTTCTTAGGCGGATTGGACTGACGTTTATTGGCCAGCATTTCGAAACTGCGTATCAGGCGCAAACGGGTAACGGCCGGATCAATCACTTCATCCACATAGCCCAGTTCCGCTGCGCGGTAAGGATTGGCAAACTTTTCACGATAATCGCTCTGAAGTTCCTTTCGCCTTTCTTCGGGAGTCTGTGACTTTTCGATCTCTTTCTTGAACAGGATATTTACTGCCCCGTCCGGTCCCATCACAGCGATTTCGGCAGTGGGGAAAGCCAGATTGACATCGCCACGGATATGCTTGGAACTCATCACATCATAAGCGCCTCCGTAAGCCTTACGGGTGATAACGGTCACTTTCGGCACGGTAGCTTCGCAGTAAGCGTAAAAGCAGTTTCGCACCATTACGGATGATTCCGCCATATTCTGATCTACTCCCGGAAGGAATCCCGGAACATCGACCAGAGTCAGCAAAGGTATATTGAAAGCATCGCAGAAGCGAACGAAACGGGCAGCCTTTATAGAGGCATTGATGTCCAGTGTTCCTGCCAGCACCAGCGGCTGATTGGCTACCACCCCTATCGTCTTTCCGTTCAGACGGATATATCCGGTAACGATGTTCGCGGCAAATTCTGCCTGAAGTTCAAAGAAGTTATTATCGTCGGCCACCGCTTCTATCATCTCCTTTATATTATAGGGCTGATTCGGATTGGTAGGCACCAAGTCGGACAGTTCGGGTGTCAAGCGGGTCGGCGAGTCGTTGGTGACAACGAAAGGAGGCTCTTCCATATTGTTGCCCGGCAGATAAGAAATAAGTTCGCGGATATAATTGATACATTCAATATCATTTTCGGCCGATAGATGCGCCACGCCGGACTTTGTCATGTGGATGCCCACTCCACCCAGATCTTCCTTGCTTACTTCTTCCTGTGTCACACTCTTGACTACGTCCGGTCCGGTGATAAACATATAGCCGGAGTTCTTGACCATCAGAATAAAATCGGTCAGTGCAGGAGAATAAACGGCACCACCGGCACACGGACCCATGATAGCACTGATCTGCGGAATGACTCCCGAAGCCATGGAATTGCGAAGGAAAATCTCCGCATATCCTGCCAAAGAACGGACACCTTCCTGAATGCGCGCACCACCGGAATCATTGAGTCCGATAATAGGCGCTCCCATCTGCATCGCCATGTCCATCACTTTGCAAATCTTCTTGGCGTGTGTCTCCGAAAGAGCCCCTCCGAATACGGTGAAGTCCTGTGCAAAAACATAGACCAGCCGTTTGCCAATCATTCCGTAACCAGTCACTACCCCGTCACCGGAGAATTTCTGTTTTCCATACCAAAGTCAGTACACCGGTGGGTTACCAGTTTATCAAGTTCGATAAACGACCCTTTTTCCAGAAGTAAGTCAATGCGTTCACGGGCGGTCAGCTTTTGCCCACAGAGTGCTGTTTCTCAATACGGGCATCCCCGCCACCTTTTTCTGCTTTCCTGTTCAGTTCTTCCAGATTCTTGATGCTCTTTCATAGGCTGTTTGTATTAATGTTATGTGTAAAAATAGTCAGTAATAAATTAATTAGTTGTCATATTGATTACACAAAGGTATTTTTATATAGTAAACGTATCATTTGCCGAATTTGTTAGCATTTATGCCCTTAAACATCTTTATGGCGGATACGGGCAAGGAATCTTTTCTACGGGTTTACACAACAAAGTCACACAATCATGTGTTTATCGCATATCATTTTAATAAAACCTAGACCCTAACAAAAAAATGAGAACAATTAAACTTTTATTAGCAGCCGGTTTCCTGCTCGTATTGGGTACAAGTGCGTATGCGCAAGTACAACGGAATGAAACTTATTTACCCAAATTCGCCATCAAGACCAATGCCCTCTACTGGGCTACGAGCACTCCCAACCTGGGATTCGAAGTCGGACTGGCAAAGAAAATCACCCTCGATGTATCCGGCAACTACAATCCGTGGAAGTTTGGCAACGACCGCCAGATCAAGCACTGGCTCGTACAACCGGAATTGCGCTACTGGCTCTGCGAACGTTTCAACGGAAGTTTCTTCGGCCTGCACGGACACTACGGAGAAATGAATGTCAGCAACCTGAATATATTCGGAATGGGGCACGACCGCTATGACGGCAGTCTGTACGGAGCCGGCATCTCTTACGGATACCAGTGGATCATCAGCAAACGCTGGAGCATGGAAGCAACCATCGGAGTCGGTTACGCCCGTCTGAAATATGATAAATATGCCCGCGGTGACGGAGGCGAAAAACTCGGGCACAACACCCGCAACTATTTCGGTCCGACCAAAATCGGCCTCAAGCTTCATTTATGTCATCAAATAATCGAACTTTCTAAAACTTACAATGATGAAAAGAAAACTTATCTATCTATTTATAGCTCTTGCAGCCACCATACTTCCGGCTCATGCACAGAAATTTCTGAATGATGCACTCACGCTCTCGAATGTATCCTTATGGCAACAAGGAAACTCGCTTTATATCGGCATGACGGTCGACATGGCAAACCTGACCATCGGCTCGGCACGTAGTCTCAGCCTGATCCCCCTGCTGACGGACGGACAACATAATGTCCCGCTACAGGAGATTATCGTCAACGGCAAAAGACGCGAGAAAGCCTATCTACGTGGACTGGCGATCAGCAAACAGGAATCCACGGCTATCATCGTACCTTATAATAAAAGAGAAACGTTTAATTATACGCAGGTCATTCCTTATCAGCCATGGATGGCAAACGCATCCCTGCAACTGGTAGAGAACCTATGCGGATGCGGCAACTATCAGGAAATGAACGCGCAGGAACTGATAACGAACGATGTATCTACCGAAGCCAAACGACTGAGTGCCATGTCTCCTATCGTAGCCTACATCCAGCCTACAGTGGAAGTGGTGAAAAACCGCAGTGAGCAATACGAAGGCTCATCTGGACTTCCCCGTCAACAAGTCTGTCATCCTTACCGACTTCATGAACAATCACTCCGAACTGGTGAATATTCATTCTATGTTTGATAAAATTCAGAATGACAAGAATCTGACCGTACAAAGCATCAGCATCGAAGGATTCGCTTCTCCCGAAGGGCCGCTGGCTTTCAACGAGCAACTCTCTAAAAAACGTGCGGAGGCTCTGAAAGATTATCTGGTCAAGAACGAAAAGGCATCTGCCAAACTGTATAAAGTGACTTTCGGTGGAGAGAACTGGGACGGACTGGTGAAAGCTCTCGAATCCTCTTCGATGAAGGATAAGGAAACCTTCCTGAATATCATCAAAATACAACGAATGACGTGAAACGTAAACAGGAAATCATGAAAGTCGGCGGCGGCGCTCCTTATCGCACTATGCTGAAAGAGATTTATCCGGGACTGCGTAAAGTGAACTGCAAAATCGACTACACAGTGGTCAACTTCGATGTGGAACAAGGACGTATCATCATCCGTGAGAATCCGAAATATCTGAGTCTGAACGAGATGTATCAGGTAGCCAATAGTTATCCGAAAGGCAGCAAGGACTTTGTAGATGTATTTGATATTGCCGTACGTATGTATCCGACGGATGCTGTAGCCAATCTGAATGCAGCGGCTGTCGCCTTGTCACAGAAGGATATCAATACCGCATTGAAATATATGGAAAAAGCGGATCATACCACTGCCGAATTTCTGAATAATACAGGCGTGTATAACTTCTTAAACGGAGATATTCAACGTGCTACAGCAGCCTTTGAACAAAAGCTGCCAAATTAGGAAATGAAGCTGCTCAGGCAAACTTGAAACAGTTGCAACAGATCATGAATATGAAAATGAGCAAGTAATAGCAGAAGGGACGGAAGTCACTTAAAACGATTTTTCAGGCACGGATTACACGGATTTCACGGTTTGGGGTTACCTAACTCTTAAAACCGTGTTAATCTGTGAAATCCGTGCCTGAATATATTTTTTTGACACATTCACAAAGAAGTTGGATAAAATTAGAGTCACATATCCATCAAAACGACCTTTTGTTTTGTTATATTAAGTATTCACCAAAAGTTGACTATTTAAAATTTAGAATTATGACACTAATCCTTGCTATTATTCCGGTATTGCTATTAATTGTATTGATGGCGTTTTTCAAGATGTCCGGCGACAAGAGCAGTATTATCTCGTTGATTGTAACCATGCTGATCGCTCTTTTCGGTTTCGCCTTTTCTGTAGACAATCTGTTTTATTCCTTTTTATATGGAGCGCTGAAAGCGGTCTCTCCTATTTTAATCATCATTCTGATGGCTATTTTCAGTTATAACGTATTACTGAAAAACGGAAAAGATGGAGATTATCAAACAACAGTTCGCTTCCATCTCTACGGATAAAAGTATTCAGGTATTGCTGCTGACTTGGGGATTCGGAGGATTACTGGAAGCGATGGCAGGATTCGGAACGGCGGTTGCTATTCCGGCGGCGATTCTTATCAGTCTAGGATTCAAGCCGATATTTTCGGCGACTGTAAGTCTGATAGCCAACAGTGTCGCTACGGCTTTCGGTGCTATCGGAACTCCGGTATTGGTGTTGGCAAAGGAAACGAATCTGGATGTGCTACAACTCAGTACGAACGTTGTATTGCAATTATCGGTACTCATGTTTCTGATTCCGCTGGTCTTGCTTTTCCTCACCAATCCCTAAACTGAAAGCACTCCCGAAGAATATATTTCTGGCCCTGCTGGTCGGAGGTGTTTCTTTGGTCGGACAATATCTGGCTGCCAGATATATGGGGCAGAATCGCCGGCCATTATCGGCAGTATTCTTTCGATTATCGTGATTGTTCTTTATGGAAAACTGACTGCCTCTAAAGAAGAGAAAGGCACGGAAAAGCCATCTGAAAACAAAAGATATACTGAATGCATGGAGCATCTATTTACTGATTTTGTTCCTGATCATCCTCACCAGTCCGCTTTTCCCGAGTTTGAGAAGTACATTGGAGAATAACTGGGTTACAAGAATCAGTCTGCCTGTCAATGCTACTACCGTAAACTATACAATCTCGTGGTTGACCCATGCAGGTGTACTACTCTTCCTCGGTACTTTTATCGGTGGGTTGATACAGGGTGCCAAAGTCAAAAGAGCCTGTTTATCGTTCTTTGGAATACGGTGAAGCAATTAAAGAAAACCTTTATTACCGTGATCTGTCTCGTGGGATTATCCACCATTATGGATACTTCGGGAATGATTGCTGTCATCGCTACGGCACTGGCTACTGCTACCGGAAGTCTTGTATCCGCTGTTTGCTCCGGTCATCGGCTGCCTGGGGACATTTATTACAGGAAGTGATACCTCCTCAACATCCTTTTCGGAAAGTTACAGGCAAGTGTGGCAGGACAGATTCATGTCAGTCCGGACTGGCTGTCAGCAGCAAATACGGTAGGTGCGACAGGCGGTAAGATTATTTCTCCGCAAAGTATCGCCATTGCGACTTCTGCTGGAAACCAGCAGGGAAAGGAAGGGGAAATACTGAAAGCTGCTATCCCGTATGCACTGGCATATGTGGTGATTACAGGAATTATCGTTTATATTTTCAGTTAACCACCCGAAAGAATAATAACAGGATAATGACATTATCGCCTTGATATAGTGACATTATCCTGCATACATAAAGGCGAACTAAAAAGTCGGTAGTAACCTCAAACTCTCCTCCTTCGGGAAGGAGGAGTCCCCGCAGGGGAGGTGGTAGGTAAGCATATAACTTTGATTATCATCAATCTATGCATCCACCTACCACCCCTGACTTTCAGCCACCCTTCCTTCCCGAAGGGAGGGGAATGGGAGATAGAACCGACTTTTTAGTCACTTTATATATTTTTTATTACTCACAGCTAAATCAGCGGTTCCCGAATCACCTTCACGGGATTCCCCCGTTGAAGATGATTATGATTACTCCAGTTTTCCTGCGCCTGAATCATCGCCTGTTCCATCGTCCATGACGAAAGTTTCACCAACAGGCGTTCCGTTGCCAGCTTCTTGTTCTGCCATTGTGAACGTTGGTCGGAAGCTACCACACTCATCCCGGACGGGATGTGAACGGCACGGACCGCGGACTCTGTCTTGTTGACATGCTGCCCGCCGGACCGGAAGCCCGTAAGGTTTCATAGCGGAAATCTCTCTTTCTGTAGCCTCCCTGACTCTCCGACAACACAAACGAATGCACACCGACAAACCATTTTTTCCGCTTGTGATAAATGCGATACGGGCTTTGGGCAATCCATTGCACCGTTCCTCCCATTCATCCGCCAGTTCTCCGCTCGCTGCGCCTTGAAGAGCAATGGTAGCCGAAAGCAGTGTCCGGTTGACCGGTCCCACTTCACGTTCTATCATTTCCATTTTCAGTCCGCTTGCCTGCGCCTGTCTTACTATTCTTTCGAGTACCAATGCCACCACCCGGCAACATTCCGCAGGTCCCCTGCCGGAAGTAATTTGTAAATAGACTTTTCTCTTTCATCGCCTTATTCTTTATTCATTCGTACAATGCGAGGCATAAATTTACCCTGCACTTCCACCAAAGTCTCCTGTGTGTACATCACGCGGTCGATGTCTTTATATGCCAGAGGTATTTCCTCGATACTTCCGCCTATCAATGTCACGTCTGCCTGCGACAGCATCTTTTCAAAGCCGACTGAGTGAAACTCTCCTTTTTTTTTTGCCGGGACATCGCTCTTCCGGCTCCATGAGAAGCAGAGCACAAGGATTCTTCCACCCCTTTGCCACAAACCAGATAACCGGCGTAGCCATACTTCCGGGAATCAATCCCGCCTGTCCCTTTTGCGCCGGAGTAGCCCCTTTGCGATGCACAATCGCCATACGTCCCGGAGCTATCTCCCTTTCCACGCAAAGTTGTGATGGTTGTTGACATTCGCAACAGGTTTCAGTCCCAATGCTTTTAGATAGATTCAAGTGAATACGCTCGTGACAGGCACGGGCATAGTCTCCTGCCAGATTCATACTCATCCAATACTCCTGCCCTTCTTCGGAGTCCAGACTCAGCCACGCAAATGCTGCGCCTCCCGAGGGAAGTTTGCAGACTTCACGGGCCAACAGACTGTAATGTTTGGCAATAGCAGCACCCAAGCCACGTGAACCGGAATGAGACAGCAAAGCAACATAACTCCCCTCCGGAAGATTCAGCACATTATCCGCCTGCAAAGCAATTTCGCCGAACTCCACAAAGTGATTCCCACCTCCGGAGCTTCCGAGTTGCCGCACGGCCTTTCCCTGCAAATCCTTTAATAAAGGAGTCAACCGAAATTCTTCCCCGATCCAGCACTTCATGCTCCTGTTCAAAGCCCAGGCCGCCATCCATTCCGAAATGTGTAAAGTCTTTCAAAGCCTCCTTTATCTGATAAGAATATCGTTTCAGGAAGTCTGCTTTCGCATCAAATACCGTCAGACTCATCCGGCAACCGATATCAACCCCGACAGCATACGGTATCACGGCATTATCAGTAGCCAGTACCCCACCGATAGGCAATCCATAACCGGCGTGCGCATCGGGCATCAACGCTCCGCCGACCGTTACAGGCAGGCGCATAGCCAAATTCATCTGTTGTTTGGCAAGAGTCTCGATAAACTTACCTCCATAGGTTTTATACATCAACGGATCTTCCCGTAAGTCGTAAGCTACGAACTCTTTCGCAAGAACAGTAGGCGACAGGCGTTCCGCCAGCTTACTCCATATTTCATTGTTTTTATAAGATTCGGGATGTTCGAGTATATTGCTCAAAGTCATTGCAATCTGTTCCTTCGTGTCATGTTTGCAATATTTGCCTACAATGTCTACTACCAGACTACGGGCTACATTATCCCGATATCCCAGTTTACTTAAATCTTTTAATCGTATTCCCATATTTCTTTTTTTCTGTTCGCATACCACACCCCGTCCGCCTCAACAGCGGAAAGTAAGGTTATACACGGTATGCCAATGCTTCGGATACGGATACAAAACATCCATCCACAACATTGAAGTGAATAATTTCGAAAAATAAAAATGTTATTGCAGGACTAATCAACTATTACCGCCAGCAGCAGAGTTGCGGTAAACGTAAAAACAAAATGTCGCAAAGCCCCGTCTTCCCGACGAGACAACTTAGTCCTAATTTGAAAATATTATAGCTCCAACATAATTAATACCCTTTCCATCATTTTAAAGGGTGAATACTCATTTTATCGCGACAAAAGTAGTGCATATTTTTATTACTTCCAAAGATAAAAAGACATTTTTTAGCGTTAAAGGAGCAGTGATGGGAAATTTTGCCAAGTGTTCCAGTCAAATCGCTATTTCACGGGAAGCTATTTCGCCTTACCTTTGCAACATAGAAAACAAATAAACCGAAAAGATTTATGAAACTGATTAAAAGCATTATGAGCGCTTTCGCTATCGTACTGGCCACCACAAGCGTGCGGGAAATGGCGGAGAAAATAAAAAGAGTAATGAACCAACAAAGGAGGACAATAAAATGGAAGTAGTATCATTAAATAAAGCAGAGTTTTTAAAGAAAGTATATGATTTTGAAGCCAATCCGAATGATTGGAAATTTGAAGGCAAACGTCCGGCAATCGTCGATTTCTATGCAACATGGTGCGGACCGTGTAAAGCGCTGCATCCTGTTCTGGAAGAACTGAGCAAAGAATACAGCGGTAAAGTGGACATCTATCAGATTGATGTGGACCAGGAAAAAGGAACTGGCTGCCGCATTCGGTATCCGCAGTATCCCCACCCTGTTACTGATTCCGATGAAAGAAGAACCGAGAATCACGCAAGGGGCTTTGCCCAAAGACCAGTTGAAGAAAGCAATCGACGAATTTCTTTTTGAAACAGAATAACGAAGCTAAATAAACTAATTTCGATTTTTTCTTGATATGCAACTACCCTCTATCAGCATTCTAATGACTGACAGAGGGCAGATTCTTTTATAAACTTTCCTTTATCTACCAATATTGCATCAGATTAAAGACTAACGGATATATATGACATAAAAAACATCGCAAGACCTGTCACCATCTTTGTTGTTTCATCACGAATCCTTCAAAGAAGTCATCCCGATAACTATTCCCGATAGCAATCTCATACGACTTGATAAATATATCATTATTGTCGAACGAATCGATATGGGCTGTATTGACTATATACGATTTATTGACCCGTAAAAAGAGTCCTTCGGCAACAAGTCAAAGACCGCTTTCAGACTCATACGGGTGATGATGCGTTGTTCGCCCAACTGTAGAATTACATAATCTTTCAAGCCTTCTACAAAAAGGATATCAGAGAAGTTGACCTTGAAGTATCTGCGTTCCGCCTTTACAAAGAAATACTCGGCAGCCACAATCGTCTCAATGGCTTCCTTTTCTTCCTGTAATAATAAAGAATGATAAGACTGCGCCTTCTCAACCGCCTTCTGAAAGCGCTCCGCCTCCACCGGCTTTATCAGATAATCAATTGCGTCCACCTCGTAGCTATCCAGTGCATACTCCGTATAGGCAGTGGTAAAGATTACCAATGTCCGTTTTGAAATGGTACGGGCAAACTCAATTCCCGTAATGCCGGGCATTTGAATATCCAGAAAGACAAGGTCTACTACGTGCTGCTCCATAAAGTCGGAAGCCGTGGCGGCACTGTTAAAACTTCCCACTAGCTGAAGACATTCCGCCTCCTCTATCAGCAATTTCATAGCCTCCCGTGCCAATGGTTCATCGTCTACAATAATACAATTCATAACGTTATACATAAAAGTTACCATATACCGATTTTCATTCTCTATCTGCTCCAATTCATAACGGTCGGGATATAACAATCCTAATCTACGCTGAATATTCGCAAGTCCGATTCCTCCTACCTTGTTGCTGACAGCAACCGCCGGCATCGTATTTTCACAACGGAACTCCAACCGGTTCTCTTCTACCTTAAAAAGAAAGATGTACATACGAAGGATGCTCGCTATCAAAACTATGCTTCACCGCGTTCTCCACAAACGGGATAAACAATAACGGCTGAATCCAGATGGAGCCAATGTCCCCTTCCTGCTCCATTGTAAACTGAAAATGATCCCGGCGTATCTTTTCCAGATTCAGATAGTCGTTCAGAAAACGGATATCCGAGGCTAAAGCAACCCTTTCGCGCGAACTGTCATTAATCTGATACCGCAGCAAATCTTCCAGTTTGAAAAAAGAACTTTCGAAGCCTCTTCCGGATTCCGCTTTATCAGTACATTGGCGTTATTCAGCATATTGAACAGAAAGTGCGGGTTAATCTGGCTCTTAAGGAACTTCAACTCCGATTGCAAAGTGGTAGATTCCAGCTGATCAATGCGCAGATTATGACGCAGCCAATGAGTGAACAATGAAATAGCTGCCGAACCTGCGGTGACAAAACCCATAGTGAGTATCCCCGAAAAAGGTGTTGATGAAAGTGGCAAATCCATCGGGATTCCTGACAGGCAAAATAACTTCAAAAGCATTCCCTGCGTAACTGAAAGGAAAAGGATGACCACTAAGTTGGTAACTATCGCAGCCAGAACATAACCACCCAAACGGTTCTTTAGCAGGAAAGAAGGAACCAGGACGTACAGATTGGTATATATCACCGCATTCATAGACAAGAAATAGACCAGACAGCCTCCAAAGCGTTTCAAGAGAGAGACCACCTGCAAAGGCTCGTACCAAAAAACATTGATTGTAATCAGCAGAACAGCCACCTGCAAGAGGATATGTCTGTATATCCTGCAATGAGGACTCAGCAGAAAAGCGGTGACACTTTTGCCGTTCATGGTTCCGTCACCGGGATTCCTGTCGAGTGTATTTTTTATCGTTTGTACTTATTCTCATTGTTCCCCTCCATTCAGTTCCAGTCTTATACATTCCGTAGTCAAAAGATAGTCCGTAACGGTCGCCATACAATAAGTCCAGCCTTTGTCTGATCCGTTCCAGCCCTTTGTTTACGGAGAGATTAAGTTGCGGACACATACAAGTGAAAACAATCGTAGCCTTCTCCGCTTTCAGATGAATGTCCAGAAGACAGGAAGCAAGTTTCTGTTCGTGCGTCAACTCCATGATATGCTGCACAAAAGGAATGAAAGAGCAGAGGAGGAACCAGCATCCTGTTTACCTCCCTTCCGAAGTAAACTGATAGCGGAATTGCGGAAGGGAGCTTTGCTCCAATGTCAGATAGTTGGTCAGGAAAGCGATTTCACTACTGAGCAATACTTTTTGCCGGCTGCAATCATATAACTGATAGCGCAGTAACTGACTCAGCTTCATCAACATCTTCGAGGCCTTTTCCGGCTCGGTCAATGTTAGTTCACCCGAATGATGCAACGTTTTGAAAAGAAGTTCGGGGCTGACCTGTTCTTTGAGTTGTTCCACTTCGGACAGTACGTGCGCCTTTTCCATCTGTGAAACACGCTGATTCTCAATCATCCATTCTTTCAGAAGCAAAGTCATCGTTCCTCCTATCATGCAAAGCGTTGACAGCATAAAAAGAAGAAATGTAGTCCATCAGCATGGGAACCGAAAAATACGATCCCCCGCGCATGGAGTTCCGGCCAATAGGAATATGCCATGTATTCTATTGACATCTGTATCAGCAGCGCAATGACCATCGCCACAGACAGCACTGACAGATAAGTCATATAATGCCTTTTCAACAAATATTTCGGAAAGAGTTGGAAAAGATTCAAGTAGATAACCGCTACATAAGTGAGCAGGTAAAGAAAGGTAAATGTAAATCCATCCGCCCAATATATCCCGATAGTCCATAAAAATGATGAATACCTGATTGAAGGAGATAGTGCCCAACACCATGACAAGTATCAGATACCGCATCCATCGTAAGTCCGGACTAACGAGAAATCGATATAAAAAGGCCGATTCACTACCTGCTGCAAGTTGTTTCAGTTGTCATACGCTTTCATCGGGTACGAAGATAAAACATTTTCCGGTTAAGGACTCTATACCGTATCTCTAAAATTCAAGCTTATAACTCACATTAGTCAAACGGTAGAAGCCGTCGGTTGCATCTATCTTTCCGGTTTTCACGTTATACTCATGACCGTAATGCTCTTTCGTGCCCATAAAATTCAAGCCCTTCACAGCAAATTCGTGAGATACTTTTTTCTTGTTGATGCGATAGCTGACAGTATAATTACCAATCAACATAGGCGAATATTGTTTTGAGAAATGCTTTCGTTTCGTCATATTGCACTTCTCTTATCCGGATGCTTCATGGTTGCTTCCATATCAATCGGGGAATAGCGGTCGCCGCCCTGCAAGGTCAGTTTCAGGTTGATGCTAAGAATATTCTGTTTATTTCTTCCCAACATCCATTCTTTACCGATAAGTCCGTTGATGACATAATTACGGTTGAACTTCGTGTTGTACCACACACCGTCCCCACCCCGGTAACGGGAGTCGAACCACGAACCCGAGATCATGTAATAAAGTCCTTTCTCCAGAAGCGTTCGAGGGTAATGTCAATCCCGATATTCCGGCCTCTTCCTTTGTTGACAAGCGCATCTTCTACATAAAAGTCGGAGCGGTTGAGTACGGAATAGGAACTATCCGCCATTACTGGTACATCATGCAGAACTGTACATATGGTTCTATCTTCAGATTCATGCGATCAGAAATCTTATAGCCGAAAGACAGCATGATGTGCTGTGCTTTTGTAAAATCAAGATTTTATTGACGGATTGATTGCCTGTACTTTTCGTTTTAACAAAATATACATCCATTTTTCCATGCGACTGTACATTCCATAAGCCAACGCGAAGGTTGCTTTTCGGAGTAGCTTGCCATTCAGGCCAACCCGTGGTTCTACAGACCATTTATTGTTCAGAGTCAGAAGCTGTCCATAGATTCCTGCATTAAGGGTCCAACGCTCTGTTAATCCCACCGATGAACTATTGTAGGCTGAAATCAGACTTGTATTACCTTTTCCTTGAGATACAATTTCCAGTGGTTCGGCTTCATAAGGAGCAATGGAAAGATCCATTTTGTAGAACATATTGGTATAAGTGAATCCTGTCTTGTTCGTAAAACGGTTACTGAATTTACGATTAAAGGTGGTGGTAAATATCAGGTTGGTATATTTTGAATCAAGATCCATATAAGGAGTAGACTCCATCGAATGGTTGAACAAGGTTGCTCCTCCGTCGAGTTGCGAATAGGTAGCGGCTATCGTGGTCTTCAATGATGCGTCATTATTAAAGAAATAACGATGGCTGACACCTCCGGCTGCCATATATTGCTTGTCTCTTGATTCACTGCGGTCGCCCCAATAATCCCATTTCTCTGTTGTTCTTTTCAAAACCACTGGTGAACTTATCAATCAGGCTCGTTCCCCAAACAGAGAATGTTCCGGCTTTCCGAGTCGGAAAGTTTAGTTTGAGGTTCAGGTCCTGATAGTCCATCGTTCCGCCGTCAAGATTCAGTAGTCCTGTGGTAGAGTAACGATAATTGAAGATATACGAGGCTTTATGCTTCTCGCTCAAAGGACCTTCGGAAGTTCAACGTCAATTCCCATGATTCCCACTTGAATCGTATTTTCGTTCTTTTGGTTGTTGCCGTTACGCAATTTCATGTCAAAGACTCCGGATACTGCATTTCCATATTCGGCAGGAAATGCTCCGGTGAAGAAATCGGAATTTCCGAGTACCTGTGAGCTAAGGGAAGAAAGGATTCCTCCACCCAATGTAGCAATATCCGCAAAGTGATTCGGATTAGGGACTTCTACATCCTCCAGCCTCCATTGCAACAGATGGGGTGCATTGCCATGAATCGAAATTCCATTCGCAGAACGCTGGGCGCCACTCCGGCAAAAGCGGATACCAGACGTGCAGGATCATCAAATCCACCTGCATAACGGCTCGCTTCTTCCACGCTCAACATACGTGCTCCGGTAGTAGCCATCTTATTCATTGCTTCTTCTTTGTTCGTCCGCGCACGAATTATCACTTCGTTTAATTCGTTCACGCTTTCTTTCAAAGGTATTTCCAAATAGACTTCTTTGGCGGAAGTCACCAGTATTTCTCTGAAAATGCCGGGTTCATATCCCATGAACGCTGCCTCTACGGTATGTCTCCCGACGGGAACCTGCGGAATGGTGAAACGTCCCAAACTGTCGGTTGTCGTCCCCGCCCCCTCTTTATCTGACAATTTAATTGTTGCATACGGTATCGGAAACTTCGAGTCTCCATCTATAACAATCCCACGGATGGTCTGCACCGGACGTCCTTTCCGCCCTGTTGTTTGCCCGAAAGCAACTGTTACAGACACAAACAAACCGATCAACAGCAATATCCATCCTCCATAACGATACAGTTTCCGTGTGAGTTCTTCGCAAAGGACTCTTTCAAAAGTTTTAAGTACTACTCCGCATTCATCTGCCGGAATCCCCGAACGGTTTGCTACTTCCCCTAACAACATAGTTTTATTCATCTTCATGACTTATTCTGTTTTTTATTTCGACACGAAGATAAGGGATACTGCATTGCCGGTTTTTCAAATGAGACGAACACGCCTCATTTGTAGACAAGATGTGGAATTGGTAAGATAAATGTCCTTTCAGTCTAAATATTCCAAATTTAATATTATATCAATAGGAATTTGCTCAAAAAAAGTCATGAACGACAGCATATCCTGCATAAATTAGTGCAATAATATGCAAGAATACGGGTTCATCCTGCATAATACTGCGTGAAATATGCATCTTTTTTTAGTCATTCAGTACTCTTTGGTTTTAAAGGAACGGGGTGTTCCTTTAAAACCAACGCTCCGTTCCCTTACTGATGAACTTGTTTTTCATCAGTGAGGAAGTTATAAAAAGGCTGGTTTTGCTCGTTTTTTTCTCTAGTTCATCATAAATACCGATAAAATAGAAAATGACAGAACGGAGTACCTTCCTTAATTAATCCATCTAAATGATAAGTATTAACAGGAAATGGTTACCATTTTACTCTAAGAACACTTCCAATTACATAAAGATAGAATTTCGTATTTACAAATGACGGAGATATTCTATTCTCCTTGATAAGTGATATGTAATTACGGTCTTTAGTGCCTGTGTAAATATCCTCTTTTTAAGAAAAGGTCATTTTTTCAGTGAATGGCTAATATATACATATTATCACAATGTCTGTCATGTAAATAAAATAAAATGGACGCTAGATTGTTTTTCATTAATAGTTTCATAACTTTGTCAGTAGCATATATCGAATTAGAAAATAGAATTCAGTAACCTCGCCTTATAGTATCGGTCACTGAAATAACCTCTACTCGTCGAGTGTGATTATTTATTCATTAGTAACAACATTGTTATGAGAAAAGAAGTTGAACAATTAGCTTTAATGGGTGCAATGCCCGATGAAGCAGATGAACGAATAACGGCTGCATTAGTTGATGAATATGCAGACTTATTAGGCAAGATAGTTAAACCTGTCACTTTGGATGAAGCGCATATTTTAATCAAGCTCTTTCCACCTACTGCTTTATATGGGATAGAATGGACATTGTTACATTTGATAGAGTCTGTGTATTCAGAAATAAAATCTCTTGAATATAGAGAACTTATAAATGAATGTAATAGTACAGAGTTCAAGAAGATGTTAGTTCAACGTCTTAATAATTCACAACAGAAAAAATTACTAACGAAGCAGGATAACGCTTACAGCGTTCCCCGCTTAGCCATTATCAGTGATCCAAAACAAACAAATGTATGGAAAAGTATGATATAAATAAGGTATACACCCCATAATAATAAATGTTCATCAATCGGGAATGATGAGTACCTCCAATAAGGTATATATCCTGACTCTTGGAAAACCTGCATTAAAAAAGATATCGCAACGATATTTGATTATGCAGAGATTCAAGAATTTCCGAATACTCGTGAGCAAGAAAAATTCTCTCAAAAATGGCTCAATTCTTTTTTAAACAGAGACTTACTAAATACGTCAAGTAAGTTGTAATATGTAATTCCTATTAATCAATTAAATGAAAAAAGGTACGAATAAAACAGATAATTATTTCGAACGCGTAAAACAAAGATTACATCCTCCCAAATACAGATATTATTTCTTCGATTATCTGTATTTTAAGGGTGAACAATGGAGCAAGAAAGCCTTCAGATGCTCCGGTGCATTCATTTTACTGGAGTATTGGATAATGATCGTAGCTTTTCCGGCATTTGGATTCACGAGTGTAACCCATCACTTTGGAGACAATGCGGTCATATTTTATCAAGTACTGATTCTTTTATTGCCTTACATTTTCATATTTTTTCGTTACCGTAAAGACAGAAAAAAAGCTATTATCAATCATTACCGACACTCGAAAAGTAGTGGAGTGACTATGACCTTCATCATTATCCTCCCATTTATCTTGTTCTTTTTTTGAATTATGGCTATTCGACAAACTGGAATGGATAGATTGCAAATTATGGTAATCAGCAATAAACAAAAGGAATATAGTTAGGACAAAATCAAGGAAACTTATGGACGACTTTGCTAAACTCTAGTATTGAAATTACATAAAAGTATTCGTCTGACAACTGTTGAACTTTCGTCTGACAAGCTGTTTCTTTTCGTCTAACAACTGTCAGACGAAAGTTCAACAGTTGTCAGACGAATAATCTTTCGCATATTGCGGGACAAAGGATTGTGAAACGATCCTTAAATTTCAGTAAGTAGCGAGCTAGTTCATCCGTAAAACACTAAGGCAGAAAACCGGTCTTGTCTTCATCGGTTATTTCCCGAATAACTTTACAGGAACACCTGCGGCAATTACATTCTCCGGAATGCTCTTTGTCACCACACTGCCCGCACCGATTACTGAATTTCTCCCGACAGTGACACCACCCATTATATGAACGCCGGCACCTACCCATACATTATCTTCAATGACAATCGGATGGGCATAGCACCCGCCCATAAGACGTTCCTGCGGATCGAGCGCATGATTGGCCGTATATAAACCGACACGGGGCCCTAATAATACATTGTCGCCTATCGTAATGAGATTTCCGTCCAACATGATGCAATCAAAATTGGCGAAGAAATTATTGCCAATACTGATATTGAATCCAAACTCACACCGGAAATTCGGTTCAAAATGAACACTACTGCCAATACACCTCAATAGTTTACGTAACAATGCCTCCCGAACTTCTTTAGGCTTTCCATAAGTGGAATTATAATCATTGGTCAGGAAAACAGCCTGTTCTCTTCTTTGAACCAGTTCTACAGACAAGTCATTATACATTTTTCCCGAAAGCATTCTTTTCACGCAATTCTTTATTCTCCATATATATTATGATGTTATTTAATAAGCAGGACATACTTGCAAATATACAGAATTAGTCAGATAAAAACAGGCAACCTATTGGTTTTCAAAATACTTTTATAACTTTGGCAATATTAAATATAAACAATACAATAAACGTATGAATCTAGTTTCACTCAGAGACTCACCTCAGTATCTGGAAAGAGCTATCGCCTATTTCCAAAGCAAGTGGGGTAACGAGAACACGAAAAATGGTGTATGACAATTGTTTCAGACATTCTCTGAATGCCGAAAATCCCATTCCTCAATGGTCTTTTAATGAATGGTGATGAAATAATAGGATGGGACTTACCAGCAACGATTTTAACTCTCGCGCGGATTTATATCCTTGGCTGGTTGCCTTATTCATTGAAGAAAAGTAGGGGAAATCATTACGCCAATCTTTTAATAGAACAAGCCAAGAAGGATACACTGAAATTCGGATTTCGAAATTATATTTAAGCACCAGTCATACTGTATTACGAACGCTTGGCTTCACATATATCGGAGATTGCTGGCATCCTTGGGGGAGAAAGCCCCGTGTATATGAGATTATTTTTAAAATTCTGACTTGTACATTCCCGATAAGTATTTGTCTGGGCAAATGACGATATTGCCGCAAAGAAAGTAACAGAATTAATAAGATTGTTCTCTAATATTCATTCTGGTTTTATGTCCCTCAAATATACGGCATAAAAAAAAGGCTATCTATCCCAGACAGCCAATCTTTTGTTAACCTTAAATCTAATACTATGAAAAACACACTACAAAGATACGGACTTTCTGCATATCTCCAAATTTTCGAGCAAAGCGGAGCATCTTATAACATGGTTTAATAGAAGTAGCAGACTCGTTAACATTTAACATAATTCCTCCGATATTAACGAATACCCGAAGGAGTGATCTAAAAACTATTCATATCTTAACGAACGAGCAGGTTTGCTCATTATTATTTTCATTGTCTGAAAGGCCACCGTCACGAATGAAATGAACAACATCAACAATACGGGCACAATAAAGAACCAGGCTTCTAAATCCGTCCGGAAAGCATAATGACTCAACCAGGCGTTCATACTGAACCAGGCTACCGGAAGAGCAATCACAACCGCTATCAGAATCAGCAGGAAAAATCCTTTGACCAACTGATAGAAAAGATTCCAGCCGGGGGAAGCTCCCAAGACTTTACGTATACCCATCTCTTTCGTACGGGTGGAACAGGAAAACATCACCAATACCCAAAGTCCCAGACAGGATATGAATATCGCTAATCCGGTGAAAGAACCTATCATCACCCCGAATACTTCATCCTGACGATACTGATGGTCGAAGAACTGATCGAGGAAAAAATAATCGAAACTGGAATCAGCAAAGTACCGATTCCATATTTCCTGTACCTGCGATACCAGTTCGCGGGGATTGCCGGAAGTCATTACGATAGAAATATAGCGTTGTGGCAACCAGTCTATCTTATCTTTATGAATCAGCATAATAGGAGTATAATTCTTACTCAACGCCTGCTGATGATAATCTTTGACCACTCCGATAATCTGCATCGGAGCATCGGTACATTCTACTGTTACCAACTCTCCTATCGCCTCATCATTGGAAGCAAAGCCCAGATTGCGTACGGCCGTCTCATTAATCACCAGTTTATCTACATCGTCTCCGTACTCTTCTGAAAAGCCCCGTCCGGCTATCACTTGCAAACCATATGCCTCTATATAGTCCGGATCGCAGGCCAGCATCTCATAAAGCCGATTCTGCTTCAAAGCGTCATTGGTACGGCGATTGGAAAGGAAAGTAGCCACCTCCTCGCCCTGCACAGCACCGGGCTGCGACACTATGCACCAGTGGCAACCGCATTATCGCTTTCTTCATCGCTTCCAGTCTTCACATTCAGCCCGTCTGTACGTCCGGGAAATTTAATGACTAATGTCTGGTCGGTTTTCACCCCTAATGATTGGCTGCGCATAAAATTCAGCTGTGCAAACACGATCAATGTTCCACAAAGCAGTATCATAGAGGCCGTATATTGAATGATAACCAACACCTGACGAGTCCGTTCTCCGGACTTGCTATGCAAAAACTTTCCTTTCAACAGGGTAATCGGTTTACGGTTCAGCAAAAGCCAATGCCGGATAATATCCGGAAAGGAATATCCCTGCGATAAAAACAAGAACCAGCAGCATCCACCAATAATCCATCAGCCAAACGGAGAAAGTGACCGTACGTCCCACCAGTTGATTAAAGTACGGAAGAATCAGGCTCTATCAGTCCTACCGCCAATATAAAAGCAATCAGATTCATAACCAGCGCTTCGAACAGGAACTGATGAATCAACTGCTTGCGGAAAGCACCCACTACCCGACGCACTCCGACTTCCCTGGCACGCTCCATCGAACGGGCTACTGTCAGATTGATATAGTTTATCCAGGCAATAGCCAGAATGGCAATGGCTGCAAAGACAAGTGCAATCATGGCAGAACGATTTCCTTTTGTCTCCATTTCATAACCCAATTGCGGAGTGAGATGTATATCTGCCAGAGGAACCAAATCGACTCCCCATGTTTTGTTTTTCAACGCTTCCTCCGTCTTGTACTTTTCCGCCATGACGGAAACTCTCTTTCTATTTCCGCTTCCCTCTCCGGCGAATCGAGCAGAACATACGTATATGCTTCATGCTTATACCAGTATTCATGTATAAACTTGGGCAGAGATGTATACGAAATCAGGAAGTTATAATGTATATGGGAATTGGAAGGCATTTCCTCCATGACTCCGGTCACTTCACACGATATCTTATAATAGGGACCGGTAAAGATAAGAATCTTTCCGATAGGTCTTCCTCTTTGAAATATTTGCGGGCAATGCGCTCGGTGATTACGACTTGTCCCGGCATCGAAAGGCTGGTCTTTTTATCACCTTTCAAAAGCTCGAAATCGAAAAAGACGGAAAAGCCCGGATCGGCATAAGCTATCTGGTTTTCCCGCAGTGTCAACTCACCATACTTCACAATCTGTTCAGGTTGGAGCAGAGAGCCGATTCGGGTATAATCTTCAATTCCCCGCAAGATTCTCTTTCATTGCCGAGCCGTATCCGAAAGAGCCTGCTTGCCCAGTTATCGATCAGCACCTCCCCTTCGCGGAATGTACTTTGCACACGGTAAATATGGGGATATTTCGTGTGCATCTTGTCAAAACTGAACTCAAAAGTTACATACGTCAGAATCAGTAACGCCGATGCCATGCCGATCGCCAGTCCAAACACATTAATGAAGCTGAACTTCTTCCGCTTCATCAGATTCCGATAGGCACTATTCCAATAATTTCCTATCATACAGCTTCGTTTTTAGAGGACGTACTTTTTTCTAACGGACGGTTGATGTTTTCGGATACAATCTGTCCGTCCAACAACCGGATAATCCGATGCGCATACGTCGCATCCCTTTGAGAGTGGGTGACAATGATAATCGTAGTCCCCTGGCGGTTCAGTTCGCTCAACAGCTCCATCACTTCCACGCCATTCACCGAATCCAGATTTCCGGTCGGTTCGTCAGCCAGCAACAACTTACAGTCCGTCACTACCGCACGGGCAATGGCCACACGTTGCTGTTGTCCGCCCGACAACTGTTGAGGATAATGGTTGGCACGATGTAGCAGATTTACTTTCTCCAGCACTTTGTTCACTTTCTCTTTTGCGTTGGGCAGTCTTAATCCCCATATAGACAAGCGGGAGTTCCACATTTTCGTATACCGTCAGTTCGTCAATCAGGTTGAAACTCTGGAAGATAAAGCCCAGATTATTCTTCCGAAGGGCAGTCAGGCTGGTTCTCGTTCATTTTATCCACCTGTTTCCCTTCAAAGAAATAAGAGCCGGAAGTGGGAGAATCCAACGTGCCCAGAATATTCAGCAACGTTGACTTGCCGCATCCGGAAGGTCCCATTATAGCAACAAATTCTCCTTGTTCTACGTGTAAGGTGACTTCGTTCAATGCTTTCGTCTGCACCTCTTCCGTAGTGAAAAGCATAGACAGTTTTTCTGTTTTAATCATGGTGATTCTTTTTATTTATTTTAGTATTAGTTTCTCATTGTCTCCGAACAACTCATAACCGGATATGATTACTTTCTCACCCGAAGACAAACCTTCCGTCACCTCATAATACTGTGGATTCTGGCGCCCGATCTTCACAGGACGCCGCGTGGCAAATTTACCACTTTCATCGACAATATACATCCACCGCCCTCCGGTAATTTGAAAGAATCCGCCACGGGGAACAAGGATCGCTTGTGCCGGGTCTCCTAACTGAAGGTTGATATGATAAGTTTGTCCGGCACGTATATTCTCCGGCCGCTCCGAAATGAAAGCCAGGTCAGTACGGAACTGCCCTTCTTTCACTTCCGGATAAGGTTTGGTTACTTCCAGTTTATAGGTTCCTCCGTCACGGGTAAAGTCGGCAGGAAGTCCGGGAAGTACACGCCCACATAATGCTTCGTCTATCTGTGCCTGTACTTTGAGGTCCGGAGTAATAATCTGGCCGATATGTTCTCCTGCGGAAATGGACTGTCCGACCTGCGCATTCAAGTTTCCTACCTGTCCGTCAATCGGCTTTAATCTTCAGGTTTTCCAAGCGCTCACGGACCAACGTAAGACTGCGTTTCATGTTACGTATGTTCTCGTCCAGACTGCTGATCTGGCTTTCACGGAAAATATTGTCCTGACGGATACGTTCGTCAATGACCGCCAGTTGTTCTTTGGCAGCTTCATACTCCTCCTCTGCCTGACGAAAATCCTCGCGGGCAATCAGTTGCTCCTCCACCAAACGTCTGTATTGTTCATAACGGCGTTTTTTCAATGTAAGTTCTTTATTCAAGCCTATGCGTTCCTGTTTCAGTTGCAGACGCTCCTGCTCCATACTGATGCGTATTGCGCAATTCATTTTCCTGATAGGCAAGGTCTGCCTCACTCTGCATGATTCCGATATTCAGCAACGGGTTGCTGAGACGCAGAATCACATCGCCCGCTTTCACCATAGCTCCTTCTTCTTTCAAACGTTCTTCCACACGACCGCCTTCTATGGCATCCATATAGATAATCCGGCTGGGCATCACTTGCCCGATCACACGGATATAATCATTGAACTCCGCTTGCTTGACGGTAGCAATCGTGCGACGGTCTTTCTCAACTGTCATGGAGGAAGCCGTATCTCTAAAAATAAAATATAAAATGACAGCGATTCCCAGCGCCACACCACCGATCGTATAAAGGTGTTTGCGATTTATGCCGGGTTTGCGTTCAACAGGTGTATCCATAAAGGTATATTCAAAATAGGGTTGTTATTAAATGATTGATCCGATGGCACAGACTCCGTTTTACAGGAAAGTCCCCTCCCCGATAGTATTTCTCCAGTTTCCTCATCATTTCCACTTGCAGGCGTACACGAACCAGTTCTGCCTTGGCGGAGATAAAACGGTTACGGGCTTCCATCAGGCTGAAAGACGGAAATGAGCCCTTCCTCCCATTTACGTTCGGACTCTTTCAGTACGAGAAAGCTTCTGCTTCTGTTGCAATGCCTGTTGATGTTCACTAAATCCGGCATGTAGGGAAAGAAGTGTTTGCTCTATATCGGTATATAGCTGTTGCTTTTCCAGTTCTTCTTCATTCTTCAAGCGATACAGGTTTAGTTTCTGCTTCCGTTGATGAGTCAGACGTTCCAATCCGCTCAGCAAAGGAAACGAAATACCGATGCCGACATATTTTCCTATATTGTCCCCGCAACTGTCTGGCAGAAAAACTGTATTGTAAAAATTGGAACCAACCGTAAAGCGGGCATAGACAGAAGGAGAAAAAGTTCCGCCAGCCATCGCATACTCTTTACGGGCAGCCTTTCGTTTCAAATCAATCATACGCATGACGGGAAGTATTTCCAGTGATTGGGCATAAAGTGTTTCCGTAGACGGAACAGAAAGCAAGGGCAACTGATTCGCTTCCACAATAGTATCCTGAATAACGAGTGTATCACCGGGTTGGAAATTCATTAGCTGTTCCAGATGCAATAAGGCCAACCGGCAAGTATTCTCACGAGATTTATAACGATAGATATCCCCTTCTCTGCGGGCCTTGACTTCCTGCAAATCGGAAGCGGATTTCAATCCCAACTCAACAAAGGCTTCGGTTTGTTTCAGATACCGCTCACTCAACCGGCTTTGTTCTAAAGCAAGATTCAGCAGTTTTCTCTCCAGAATCAGTTTATAATAAGCATCCGTCACTTGATATGCCAGTTCATTCTGCCTATTTTTCAATGCCCATTCGCTACGTTCCTTATTCATCTTCCGGAAGCGTACCTGATGAATGCGTGAAAAGCCTTCAAAAAAGAGAAAGAGTCATATCAAGCCCCACAGTCCCTTCTTCAAAAGTTTCGTTGGTATATCCGTTCGTATCCGGATCGATAGAACGCCCGAAGCGTTTCCCTGTTTCTGCATTAACCGCTGCACGGGGAAGAAAAGCACCGACAGCAGCCATATAATCTGCCCGTGCCTCCTTTATATCTATCACACTGTTCCGCACAGAAGGATTCTGCTTCCATGCCAGACGAATGCACTCATCCAAAGTCATGCCGGACTGGGCCTGCACAAAATGCGGCAATAAGAATAAGGACAAAAAGAAAAGGTTTTTCATTCTTTATAATATATGCGATTGTGTGTTACGATGATTAGAAGGCAAATAGGAAGCCACAATTTTTAAGTAATTGATTATTAGCCAAATGACCAATACGATTGCATTGCATCCGTCCAATTATTACACACCGCAACGTCCAACTTTTGGACGTTATCCATTATTTCATATTCTTCGGGAGCAATTTTCGGGAATTTAAGTAAGCCTTTGCAGTAAATATGCCCGAAAACGTCTAATTATTGGACACTCGCTTGCAGAGGAAAGCAAAAACGAATATCTTTACCCCCAAACTTAAAGCATGGTTCAACCTGATAGCTACCCCCAATCTTAGATATGGAAAACGGAACTATTTTAATAGTAGATGATAATAAAAGCGTGTTAGCTTCACTGGGTTACTGCTCGAAAATGAGTTCGGTACAGTTCGCACCGCCGCCAATCCCAATCAAATCACCACGTTACTGACTACCACCTCTATCGACGTCGTTATCCTTGACATGAATTTTCTCTGCCGGCATAAACAATGGCAATGAAGGGCTGTACTGGTTAAAACAAATCCACGAAATCCGCCCATCTTTGCCGGTGGTTATGCTGACTGCTTACGGAGACGTTGAATTGGCGGTAAAAGCACTGAAAAAAACGGGGCTACTGATTTTTTACTCAAACCTTGGGATAATCAGATTCTGATTCGGAAGATAAAGGAGGCTTATAAAAGTAACAACAGCAAAGCCAAAAGCGCTTCAAAGGCAACCGGCAAACAGGGGGGATACCGAGAAACCGAGCAAACCGGAAATGTTGATCGGCCACTCTCCCGCAATGCTCCAGTTGATTAAAGTGGTCACGAAAGTAGCCAAAACCGACGCCAACATCCTGATCACAGGAGAGAACGGAACAGGAAAAGAGATGTTAGCCAAAGAGATACATCGTTTATCTCCCCGAAATTCCCGTCAAATGCTTGGCATTGATATGGGCGCTATCAGTGAATCACTCTTCGAAAGTGAACTGTTCGGACACGAACGCGGAGCGTTTACCGACGCATACGAAAGTCGCCCGGGAAAATTCGAAGCGGCCAACGGCAGTTCCCTCTTTATGGACGAAATCGGAAACCTTTCCATTGCACTGCAAGCCAAACTATTGACTGTACTACAGAACCGGAATGTCACCCGAATCGGAAGTAACAAAGTGATTCCCGTTGATATCCGGCTGATCTCTGCTACCAATAAAGATATTCCGGAAATGGTAAACAAGGACTGTTTCGGGAAGATTTGTTCTACCGTATCAACACCATTCATCTGGAAATCCCTCCTTTAAGGGAACGGGGAGACGATATCCTATTATTCATAGATACTTTCCTCCGTCGTTTTACTTCCAAATATCAACGGCCGGACATACGGATGCACGAGCAAACGATTGAGAAACTACGCTCTATCACTGGCCGGGCAATATCCGGCGAACTGCAACACGCCATCGAAAAAGCGGTGATCTTATGCGAAGGCAACGTGATACGCCCCAAAGATATTCTGGTAAAGCAAAGCTGGAAACCTCAGACGGCAGTGTCGTCCCCAATTTGGAAGGAAGTGGAAAGGCAAGCCATTGAAACAGCCATTCTGCAAAATAATGGCAATCTGACTGCCGCCGCCGAACAATTAGGAATCAGCCGACAAACTCTCTATAATAAACTGAAACGATTCAAACCCTGAACAAGATGATATTCAGTCGACATATCTATTGGACCATATTGCTTCGTATCCTGCTCATCCTCGTCAACTCGGGAACAGGGCTGTGGCTTATCATCTCACAACGTGGCATCATCATGGTATGTTACTAATCATCTGCTCCTTGTTTCAAATCGGCAGGAATAGTACACTTATCTCAATAACATCAACCGAAACTCCGGCTTTTCTTTGATGCCATCGAGGACAGAGATAATACATTCAGCTACCCCGAGCAAAATAAACGTAAAGAGCAACAACAGCTGAACCGTTCACTGAACCGGATCAACGCCCTATTGGCACAAACCAAAATGGACTACCAAACAGGAACATTTCTACCGGTCTCTGCTGGAGAAAGTACCCAACGGAATCATAGCCTGGAACAACTCCAAGAAAATAATCTTCGTCAACAACACAGCGTTGACCTTACTAAACTGCCGAATTGACTCTATATTCCCAACTGGAAAATATCCTGCAGAAAGAAGAACAGAAAAAGCACTCAGTCTTTCACAAAGCCGGATGAAACTACAAGATGAAACAATAACGCTCTTGTCTATCATACAGGATATCGGTGACGAACTTAGCGACAAAGAAAGTGAATCGTGGAACAAACTAAGCCACGTGCTCACTCATGAAATAATGAACACCATTGCTCCCATTATCTCACTGTCACAAACACTGGTCCCTATCCGGACATCAGCGAGAAAGGAATCCGCGGGCTTCACATTATTCAGGCACAAAGCGAACGCTGATGGAATTTACCGAATCCTTCCGTCACCTCTCCTACCTGCCCAAAACCCGAAAAGCGAAACTTTTCTCTATCGGACTTACAAAATCTCCGGGAACTTTTTCCGGCGATCTTCAAAGAAAGCAATATCATCTTCACACTGACCGGTGCTCCCCTAAACCGATTTGATGACCGAAGGTGACGAGAACCAACTCTCCCAAGTCCTGCTCAACCTTTGAAAAACTCCATGCAAGCACTGGAGAAAAATCCGGCAGAATCAGCATCCATGCAAGCACAACAAGACGAACACATATCATTGACATTGCGGACAACGGTCCCGGGTATTCCGCCTGAATTAAGGAAAAATATTTATCCCTTTTTTACCACCAAATCAGAAGGCAGCGGTATCGGATTAAGCCTATGCAAACAAATTATCCGCCTTCACGACGGGCATCTCACCATTCAGGAAAGCAATCCCGGCAAAACAATTTTTCATATTGATATGCCATTAATAAAACAAACCTTTCCGGACATTGCTTTTTCGTGTTTATTATTTATAAACGAAACTAAATACATAATATGAGCATCAAAGAACAATACTGGAAATATTCCCTCATCGTCATTATACTATTTATGGGAGTCATCATCTTCCGTCAGATCACTCCTTTTTGGGAGGATTACTGGGAGCATTAACTATGTATATACTTGTACGCACACACATGAATTATCTGACAGAAAAGCGGAAAATGAAACGCAACATCAGCTGCATTACTGATTACGGCAGAGACGGTTATGGTGTTTCTGGTTCCGCTTGGACTGACAATCTGGCTGGTGGTAAACCAACTTCAGGATATAAATCTGGACCCGCAAACCTTTATCGACCCATGCAGCAAGTAGCAGAGTTTATTAAAGAAAAGACCGGTTATGATGTATTGGGAAAAGATACGCTATCATTCATCGTATCTATCCTACCCCGCGTCGGACAGATAATAATGGAAGGCATCCAGCAGCCTTGCAGTCAATCTATTTGTCATGGTATTCGTACTATACTTTATGTTGATAGGAGGAAAAAAGATGGAAGCTTATGTGAATGACATTCTTCCTTTCAATGAAGCGAATACGCAGGAAGTCATTCGTGAGATTAACATGATTGTACGTTCCAATGCTATCGGCATTCCTCTGCTGGCCATTATTCAGGGAGGCGTCGCCATGATAGGCTATCTTATTTTCGGAGCACCCAATGTCTTAGTATTAGGATTCCTCACCTGCTTCGCTACTATCATTCCAATGGTAGGTACTGCATTGGTATGGTTTCCCGTAGCCGCTTATCTGGCTATAAGCGGAGACTGGTTCCACGCCATCGGGATTGCCGCATACGGAGCCATCGTCGTATCACAGTCAGATAACCTGATCCGGTTTATTCTCCAAAAGAAAATGGCGGACACACATCCGTTGATTACAATCTTCGGAGTTGTCATCGGTCTGCCGTTATTCGGATTTATGGGAGTCATCTTCGGTCCGTTATTACTCTCGTTATTCTTCCTTTTCGTGAATATGTTCAAGAAAGAATATCTGGATTTGCGAAATAACCTTCCTTCAAGATGAGGGAACTATCGAAAAAATGCGTACTTTTGCAGTCGTAAAAACGACACTAATATCCAATGGAAGCATTTACATTCAATACTGTCGAACTGATTCTTTTATCGGCAGCAGGTATTCTTTTATCATTCAGCTCATTTATTATTTCGGCTTGTACAATCGGATACACGTTCGTAATAAGACTGTACGCAAAGAAGAAACCCACTTCTCACGGAATTGCCTCCACTTTCCGTCATTCTTTGTGCACGCAATGAAGCTGATAACCTGCGTAAAATTCTGCCTGCTATTCTGGAACAAGATTACCCGCAGTTCGAAGTCATTGTTATCAATGACGCTTCCACTGATGAAACAGAAGATGTGCTGGGATACATGGAAGAAAAATATCCTCATCTCTACCATAGTTTTACTCCCGACAGCGCCCGCTATATCAGTCATAAGAAACTGGCCCTGACATTGGGTATCAAAGCCAGCAAGCACGACTGGCTTGTATTTACGGAAACCAACTGTATGCCTGCAAGTAACCAATGGCTGAAACTTATGGCGCGCAACTTCACTTCGCAAACGCAAATCGTATTGGGATACAGCGGATACGACCGGACCAAAGGATGGTTACACAAACGTATCGCATTCGATACATTATTTCAGTCTTTACGTTATCTGGGGTTCGCCTTGGCCGGAAACCCCTATATGGGTATCGGTCGTAACATGGCTTACCGTAAAGAATTATTCTTCCAACAAAAAGGCTATTCCAACATATCTGAACCTGCAACGCGGGGAAGATGACTTGTTCATTAATCAAATAGTAACCCCAAAACGAATACGCGCGTAGAAACTGACTTCAACGCTACGATGCGTATACACCCGTCTATCGCTACAAAGACTGGAAGGAAGAAAAAGTTAGTTATATGGCTACCGCACGCTTTTATCACGGTGCACAACGTTATTTGTTTCGGGATTCGAGACTTTCTCCCCTGCTGTTTTACGCTGCCTGCATCGCGGGTCTTGTATTGCCGGCATCCTCAACTTTCATTGGCTGGCTGCCGGTATTGCATTACTGATATGGCTGCTTCGTTACATATACGCAAGCTATTGTGATTAATTCGGACAGCCAAAGAAATGGAAATTTGTCTCAATCGTCCGCTCCATGAGCAACTGTCCCGGCTTTCCTTCCTCTGCAGTCCGGATGGACGGCTATCGAATATATTCGCAGATAACGAGTTCCCGCATGAAACAATAATGAGACATAGGCGATTATCCGCTCCCTGTTCCACCACCACATAAAAGGTGCCCTTTGAACGGCAGATCAGATAAACAAACTGTTCTCTCGAAAACTATCTTCCTGAAAACATTCCTGCTCTATCTCCAGAATGGCAGGAATGTCTCCCACTTTTTGCCTGACGGACGGGTGTATCGTTGGTTCCATCATTAATAATGTTTCATTTCCAGCGCCTGCTCAAAGTGATTCAACAGACGGTAATACATTTCGTCACCGATAATCGCATCTTCCAGTTCATGGTCGATACTCGGATTATCGTTGATTTCAATCACGTAAGCCTTATCATCGACCATCTTCAAATCCACTCCATACAAGCCTTTTCCGATGAGATTGGCAGCCTTTATCGCCGTATCCAGTACCACACGCGGCACCTGATAGATAGGAATCGTATCCACCAGTCCGCAGCGGCTCCTGCCCGAATCATAATGGCAGTAAATCTGCCAATGACCTTTTGCCATATAATACTTGCAGGCATACAAAAGGTACTTTCCGTTCAGCAGACCGACACGCCAGTCAAACTCCGTAGGCGTAAATGCCTGCGCCAACAAGATAGCCGACTTCGAAAAGAAGTTCAAGACTTGTTTTCAGTTCTTCTTCATTGGACACCTTTTTCATGCCAATGGAATAGGAACCGTCCGGTATCTTCAGGAAAAAGGAGCACCAACCTGCTCACTGATCTGTTCGAACGAGTTCTCATTGGACTGAAAAATCAACGTAGACTTCGGTGCCGGAATCCTTTCTTTCTCAAAAGTTCTTTCAGATAAACCTTATTGGTACACCGAATGATAGACAACGGATCATCAATGACGACCATCCCATTCTGGGCCAACTGTGACAAATGGAATGTATAATGATTCAGCGATGTCGTTGTCCGGATAAACAGCGCATCAAATTCCAACAGACGCATGGCATCATCCTCTGTAATCATTTCGACGTGGATATTCATCTTCTTGGCCACCTCGGAGAGTTTTGCAAAGCGCCTTTTGTTACTGGGCGGAAATTTCTCTTTCGGATCGATCAGTACCGCCAAACTATGTCATGAGCTTTTGCCGACTTAGGCGCACGCCATATTTTCTTATTAAAGTTATCCAGCGTATTGGCAAAGAAGTCCTGTTCCTCATCATCCAACCGGTTCAAAGGCAAGAACTGAATACTTTCAATCTGATTCTTCGGATGAGTGTTCAGAGCGACTCTCAACAAAGGGCAGGGATAGTTCTTCGAATGAAGGGCCACTCTTTCCAGCCCTTTCTCACGGTATTTCCTGAAATAGATATTCAGATACCAGATATCACTTTTGATCCTGTTCTTCTGAACTATTGATTAACAACACAACGCCTGCAGCATTTCGGTCCATGTGATTCCTGTCCCGTCTCCAGTTTGTTAGATGATGTCAACATCGGGAATCACCTGTTGTCCTCTCGTTCAGCAAGCAACGAATAAGTAATACCCTTCGGAGTTAGTAGCTGTAACCATTGCTATGATTAATAATCAATCTCCGGTCTTTTTTCATAACCGGCATTGAAATTTCAGATAGTCGGAACAGTCAGGATACTTTTGCCTACAATACGGCTTCCAAAGTCATCCGATCATCCAACAGAATTAATATTATTCATACGGTTAAAAATTAAACCCATGTAAGAGGATATTAAGTAAATTAAGCAAAATATAGATATATTATTCACTATATCACGCTACGGTCTAAATTATTTTTGCAGCAAAAAGAAAAGAAAAAGAGAAGATTACTCGTACCGCATGGAGC
>VOFG01000762.1_pt1 | contig 144203 bp, 153 predicted proteins | sample 5384171 | NCBI WGS metagenome assembly VOFG01 (sample SAMN12384726, study PRJNA508395) | human gut metagenome | isolation source: healthy gut F | host: Homo sapiens
AACACCGTGGCCAAGCTGACGATCCCCGCACCCGCTCAGTTTCTGGAGCAGATGGTCATGCCCTTTGCAATGGAAAATACCAGCAAATACTACCCCAACATTGAAAAGCTGGTGGAGGATCTGGCAGCGGGCTACCGCAAGGTCATTGATGACGTATATGCCGCCGGGTGCCGCAACCTGCAATTTGACGATTGCAGCTGGGGTATGCTGGTAGACCCCCGTGCCTGTCTGATCTTTGATACCGACGAGAAGGGGCTGGAGGCCATCAAGGAGCAGATGCTCGCCGCCAACAATCTGGCCATTGAAGGCAAGCCGGAGGATCTGGTCATCAACACCCATGTCTGCCGGGGCAACTTCCACTCTACCTACGCCAGCTCCGGCGCTTATGACAGCGTGGCCAAGACCCTGCTGGCCCGTGAGAACGTGACTGCCTACTATCTGGAATTTGACGATGCCCGCAGCGGCGGCTTCGAGCCTTTGGCCGCTGTCAGCGGTGAGAAGAAGGTGGTGCTGGGCCTCGTCACCACCAAGCGTCCTGAGTTGGAGGATAAGGCGGCGGTGATCGCCGCAAAATTGTTTGCAGGCTCCGGCTGAATGAAGTCAGCCGGCAATAGAGGCATCGTCCATGACCGCCTCCAAGTGCTTCATGTTCATGTATTTCTTGCTGCCCCACTGGGTGCCCGCTACATGGCGGAGCCGGGCGCAGACCAGCATCAGGGCGGAGTTCCCGTCAGGGAATGTCCCCACCACGCGGGTTCTGCGGCGGATTTCCCGGTTCAGCCGCTCGATCACGTTGTTGGTGCGGATGCGCGTCCAGTGTTCGCTGGGAAAATCGTAGTAGGTCAGCGTCTCCTCAATGCCGTCCTCGACCTTCTTGGCAGCCTCCTTCAGTTTCATGGCGCGCAGCTCGGCGACCACGGCCTTCGCCTTCTCGCGGGACGCTTTCTTGCTCTCCTGGGCGTGGATTGCCTTGAGCATTTTTACCATAATTTTGACCTTGGATTTTGGCACAACAGAGAAAACATTGCGGTAGAAATGTACCGTGCAGCGCTGGTATTTGGCATCCGGGAACACCTCGCCCACAGCCTCCAGCATCCCCATGCACTTGTCGCCAACGATGAGCTTCACGCCATCAAGCCGCGTCCGCGGAGCCACTGGAAGAAGCTGACCCAGCTGGCCTTGTCCTCTTTCATGCCCTCGGCAGCGCCTAAAACCTCACGAAAACCGTCCTCATTCACGGCGATCGCCACCAAAACAGCTACATTTTCGTACTCTCCGCCCCAGTTTCGGCGCAGGTAGATGCCATCCACGTAGACATACGGATAGCGCCCGCCCTGCAAGGGGCGGTTGCGCCAGTCCTCGATATGAACGTAGGCTTTCTTGTTCAGCTCGCTGATGGTGGTGGGAGAGACCTTACTGCCCCACAACGCCTCGGTGATGTCCTCCACCCGGCGCACGGAGACGCCTGCCAGGTACATCTCGATGAGCGCCTCCTCCACGCTGCTCTCCCGGCGGCGATACCGCTCGATGATGGCAGTCTCGAAGGATACACCCTTGAGCCGGGGTACATGGAGCGTGACGTCACCGGAAGTGGTGGTAAGGCTGCGGTCATAGTGGCCGCTGCGGTAGCCCTGACGGGCCTCGCTGCGCTCATAGCGGGCCGCCTGCGTCAGAGACTCTGCCTCCTTTTCCAGCAGCTCGTTCAGGGTTTCTTCTACACTTCCTCGAACTAATTCTTTGAGCTGCCCCTTGATAATTTCCTCGTTCAGCTGTACAATTTTTTCGGACATAGTTTGCTTGCTCCTTTCGAATGTTTGTGTGGTAACTTCATTCTACCAGAGCCTGCAAGCTATGTCTTCTTTTATGATCTTTTCAATTTGCGCAAGTTATTGTACCTTATCATGCGGAATCGCATAGATGCCGCAAGAAAACTGATGAAACTATTGGTATGATCCTCGGACAGCTATTTGACTGATATTCTATGAGATAAAGTCCCCAAGCTGTTGTTATGCAACAGCTTGGGGACTTTCTGCATTTGCGCGGTTGAAGTGGATGCGTTTCAGGTTCTATACCTGAGAATCCGGAAAAGGGGAGGAGAAATTGCACCTGCCGCACCCTCTTGGCAGGATCGCTTTGCGCTGACGGAGCAGTATGCGGATACACCGGTCAGCGTGATTAAACGGTAAGGTGCTGTGTGTCAGAAGAAAAACGGAAATTCCACGGTGTCAGCCAAAATGAGACAGCATTTTGAATAAAAATGTGGAAAAATAGCCTTGCAGCGCTCCGGAACTCTTGACATTTAAATGCACTGTGCTACTATATGACAAAAAAGATGATGCAGTGGAGGGCAATCCCGGAAACGGAGAACGTTCATACCGGAGGCTTCACGGCGAAACAGAGCTACCGCAAGCAAGCTTATAAGCGGAGAGACCGCGGAAACGCGGTTTTTCAAAGCACAGCAGTTAGTCAACTTTAACAAAAACCTTGCATATATGTAGGTTAAATTTATCTAACCACAAAAAAGGACAGCAGCTATGAAGAAGTCTGAGAATTTCTGGAACAGAAACGCGAAGCGCTATGATCGCTTTATGCGAAAGGACCGGGCGGCATACGAAAAGCTGTATGAACTGATCCGACCGGTTGTAAAAGCCAGAACGGTGCTGGAACTTGCCGCCGGGACCGGGCTGATCGCCAAAAATATCGTGCGTGCGGCAAGCCACATCGAGGTGACGGACTCCTCCGAGGAAATGATCGCTGAGGCGAAGCGGAACAACCGCTCTGCAAAGCTGCACTTTTCAGTGCGGGATATGTTCTGCCTGCCCTATGCGGACAAGTCCTTTGATGTGGTGATCGTATCCAATGCGCTGCACATCGTCCCGCAGCCGGAGAAGGCTCTTGCCGAGATCCGCCGGGTGCTGAAGGATGACGGCGTGCTCATTGCCCCCACCTTTACCCACGCGGGAAACTCATTTTCTGGCAAGGTCAGGGCATTTTTTCATGAAGCTGGCAGGCTTCCCCTCCACAGCAGGTGGACGAGCGAGGAATACCTGTGCTTCCTGCGGCAAAACGGCTGGTCGGTGCGGAAGAGCGCCGTGCTGAAAGCGTCCTTTCCACTGACCTATGCGGAATGTGTAAAACCCGCGGTGAAGGGAAGGGGGTAACGCTATGAACTACATGGGAATGCCATGGGGGATGTGGACGCTGTTTGCGGGCTCCTTTCAGGCACAGTTGACCGATGTGCTGGGGTATAATGAGCAAACGGCGAAGGCGATCACACGGAGGGCGAAAGCAAAATACAAGGAGATCCTCAGCCGTCTGCCGGAGTTTGAAAAGGGGGACCGCTTCAAAATCAATCTCGTGGGCTGCGCCATGCTGGGGGGCTTCGTTCTCACCATGCCGGAGCGTCCCAATGTGGATCGACTGACGGAGTATTACGCCAAGACCATGATGACAAAGCCTATGCGCTGGTTCTGCCGTAAAAGCGGCGAGAAAAAGTTCACCCCCCAAAGCGTTGCCGGACTGCAGGCGGCGGCAGCGCTGAAGGCCGCCGACCGGAACTCCTACTCATGGAATATGGACTTTTACGAGTACCCCGACGGCAGTGGCTACGAGGCCCGTTTTACCAAGTGCGGTATCTGCGTTTTGATGCGGGAGCTGGGGCTGTACGATTTGACTCCGGCCCTGTGCCGTCTGGACTACACCATGAGCGAAGCGGGCGGCACGGCGGATTTTACGCGGCAGTATACCCTTGCCACCGGCGGGCCGTACTGCGACTGCGGCTATAAGAAAAAATGACAGGAAAGGATGTTTTTTATGATTCAGACAACAGTTAAAGTTTCCGGCATGGCCTGCTCCATGTGCGAAGCCCATATCAACGACGCCGTTCGCGGCGCATTCCCGGTAGAGAAGGTCACATCCTCCCATTCCAGGGGGGAGACGGTGATCCTCTCTCAAGCGCCGCTGGACGAAAACGCCCTCCGTGCCGCTATTGACGCCACCGGCTACACGGCGGGGGAGATCCATGCGGAAACGTATGAAAAAAGGGGACTGTTTCATTTCGGAAAAAAGAAGGACTGAGCTCATTCCTGTGGTCCGGCTTTCCGGCCATCGGTTTGAAATAAATAAGATCCATATAGGAGGATAATTGTTATGAAGAAAATTGGTTTGTTTGCCGCAGGCGTTCTGTTTGGTACCGCCGGTATGAAGCTGCTGGGCAGCAAGGACGCGAAAAGAGCCTACGCTCAGACCACTGCCGCCGCCCTGCGGGCAAAGGACAGCGTGATGACCGCTGTGACCGCTGTGCGTGAGGGGGCGGATGACGTCTATGCGGAGGCTAAGGCCATCAACGCCCAGCGCACGGAGGCTGAGACCGCTAATATGGTGGAGGATACCTCCGCAGAAGAGGAAAGCCAGGCAGAGTGATCCATGAAATGCACGATCCTACATGATACGGCCGGGCGGCTGCGGGTCCATCTTTGCTGTAAGCGAATGACGCTGCGGCAGGCGGACGTGCTGGAATACTATCTGCTGGCGGTGGACGGCGTGCGCTCCGTCAAGGTCTATGACCGGACGCGGGATGCCGTGGTGGTGTATGATGCGGAGCGGGAGCGCATGATCCGTGCGTTGGCCCGGTTCTCCTTTGAAAAAGCGGAGAAGCTGGACTTGGCGCCGGAGCACACCTCCCGCACCTTGAACCGGGAATTTGAGGACAAGCTCGCCCTCACTGTTATGCGCCGCTGCGCTTCCAACCTGTTTCTGCCGGCGCCGGTGACGTCGGCGCTGGCTGTGATCCGCTCCGCAAAGTACATCAAAGAAGGGCTTCTGGCCCTGTGGCACCGGAAGCTGTCCGTTGCCGTGCTGGATGCCACCGCCGTCACCGTGTCTATGGTGCGGGGAGATTTCGCCACCGCCGGTTCGGTCATGTTCATGCTGCGGCTTGGGGAAATTCTGGAGGAGTGGACCCACAAGAAGTCCGTGGCCGACCTTGCCTCCGCCATGAGCCTACGGGTAGAAAACGTCTGGCAGCAGGTAGACGGCACCGAGGTGCTGACGAAGGTCACCGACGTGAAGCCGGGGGATCGCATCGTGATCCGCACCGGCGGCATGATCCCGCTGGATGGCCGGGTGGTAGAGGAGAGGCCATGGTGAACCAGTCCTCTCTCACCGGAGAATCCATGCCGGTGGCCAAGCGGCCCGGCAGCCCTGTTTATGCCGGTACGGTGGCCGAGGAAGGCGAGTGTGTGGTCTGCGTGGAAAAGGTGTCTGGCAGCGGACGCTATGACCGGGTGGTCCGCATGATCGAGGAATCGGAAAAGCTGAAATCCACCGCTGAGGACAAGGCGTCCCGCATGGCGGACAGGCTGGTTCCCTATACGCTGGGCGGCACGGCTGTGACTTATCTGCTGACCCGCGATGTGACCAAGATGCTGGCCGTTTTGATGGTGGACTTCTCCTGCGCGCTGAAGCTGGCGATCCCTGTCGCGGTGCTGTCTGCCATGCGGGAGAGCAGCGGGCACCACATTTCTGTCAAGGGCGGGCGTTTTCTGGAGGCTGTGGCCAAGGCGGATACCATTGTGTTCGACAAGACCGGTACGCTGACCTACGCCACGCCGAAGGTGGCGCAGGTCGTTCCCTTCGGCGGGCACCGGGAAGCGGATATGCTCCGCCTCGCCGCCTGTCTGGAGGAGCATTACCCCCACTCCATGGCCAACGCCGTGGTAGAGGAGGCGAAGCGGCAGGGCCTTACCCATGAAGAATACCATTCGCAGGTGCAGTATGTGGTGGCCCACGGCATTTCCAGTATGGTAGAGGACAAAAAGGTCATCATCGGAAGTGCCCACTTTGTCTTTGAGGACGAGGGCTGCTGTATCCCGGAGGGAGAGCAGGAGAAATATGACGCGCTGCCCGCCGCATATTCCCATCTGTATCTCTGCATCGACGGGGAGCTGGCGGCGGTCATCTGTATCCACGATCCTCTGCGCCGGGAGGCTAAGGACGCGGTAAAAGCGCTGCATGAGAGCGGCTTTACCAATGTGGTGATGATGACCGGCGACAACCGCCGCACGGCAGAGTCCGTTGCCGCCGAAGTGGGCGTGGACGCGGTGTATGCCGAGGTCCTACCGGAGGACAAGGCCGCCTTTATCCGTCAGGAAAAGGAAAAGGGACACACCGTTATCATGGTGGGGGACGGCGTCAATGATTCTCCCGCCCTCTCCGAGGCGGATGCCGGCATTGCCATCTCCACCGGCGCGGCCATCGCCAGGAGAGATCGCTGACATCACCGTTGCCTCGGAGGATCTCTTTGAGCTGGTGACGCTGCGTAAGCTCAGTGAAGCGCTGATGCGGATTCACGGCAGCTACCGGTTTATCGTGGCCTTCAACCTGTCGCTGATCACCTTGGGCGTAGCGGGGGTACTGCCACCCGCAATATCCGCGCTGCTGCACAATACCTCCACATTGGGCATCGGTTTGAAAAACATGACCGATCTGCTGGAGGAATAGCGTAATTTGTTTCCACATTGGGCATCTCGGTTTGAAATTGACTACTACCGCGAAAAACCTCGGAAGCCCTGCCTTGCAAGGCTTCCGAGGCTTTTCTTCAAAATGGCGGAAATTTGTGCAATCTCAACCAAGCCCTTGCGCCGTAGCGGTTTCCGGCTTGACGGCCTGATAACTCCGACTCTAAAGGCCGCTGGTTCGAATCCAGTCGGGCGTACCAGAATGTGTTGATGAAAGATGCAGCACAGAAAACTCTGCGCGAAAGTGTGGAGTTTTCACATATTTATTGGCTTTTTCACTGAAAAAAGTTAGAAAAACAGGTTTTATCAAAAAGTCAGTTTTTCTCCGCAACAGGCGACATTTTAGAGATGCAGCCGGTCGTTTTTATGAACTGGTGTGACTCGAACGCCAGGGCTTCAAAAAAGAACAAACCGACAGGCCACCGATCTCTCCCTCACGGGGAGCAGGTCGATGGCCTTTTTTCGTCTCCAATGGTGCTTATGTTGCTTCTGCTTCGCTTGTGTGTCATTCCCTGGTGGTATTGGTAATAGCTTTCTCGTAACCTTTCGGGTATAAAAACTTATAATCACTTATAAGAAGTGAGGTTCTGAAAACTCTGCAGGTGACTGAATTTTAAGAACTTATGGGAGCTTATGAGGACTTATGGGCTGCGTGATTATTTTAACGTTAATTATTTAACGGATATGTAAAAAATTTAACGATCCCTTTGTGGGAAGTGCAGAAAATCCGCCGGAAGGGGAAAATGTCCTTGCTTAATAGTGGGGGAGACCGTATAATACTAAGCAGGTGAAACTGGCCTTGACGGAATGCTTTCCGGTCAGCGGCCCCCCATAATCACATAAATTACAGGAGGACAATCACATGAAAGTAGCGATTTTCGGCGCCGGCACCATGGGCAGCGGCATTGCTCAGGTTTTCGCGGCTAAGGGCCACACTGCCCTGATGTATGCAAGCTCTGTGGCTTCCGCTCAGAAGCACAAGGATAAGCTGGCTGCTTCTCTGGCCAAGCGCGTGGCCAAGGGCAAGATGACCCAGGAGGCTGTGGACGCTCTGCTGGCCAACATCCTGGTGGAGGAGAAGTCCGCCTGCGCTGACGCCGATCTGATCATCGAGTGCGTCAAGGAAGACATGGCTACCAAGAAGGAGCTGCTCTGCGAGCTGGACGAGCTGTGCAAGCCCGAGGCCATCTTCGCTTCCAACACCTCCTCTCTGTCTATCACCGAGATGGGCAACGGCCTCAAGCACCCCGTCATCGGTATGCACTTCTTCAATCCCGTTCCCAGCATGAAGCTGGTGGAGATCATCCGCGGTGCCAACACCACTCAGGAGACCTTCGACGTGATCTACAAGCTGTCTCAGGAGATCGGCAAGGATCCCGTTGAGGTTGCTGAGGCTCCCGGCTTCGTGGTCAACAAGATCCTGATCCCCATGATCAACGAGGCCATCGGCCTGGTTGAGACCGGCGTTGCCTCTGTGGAGGATATCGACAAGGCTATGCAGCTGGGCGCAAACCATCCCATGGGCCCCCTCGCTCTGGGCGACTTCATCGGTCTGGACGTGTGCCTGGCCATCATGGAGACCCTCTTCAACGAGACCGGCGACGGCAAGTATCGTCCCGCTCTGCTGCTGAAGAAGATGGTCCGCGGCGGTCTGCTGGGCCGCAAGTCTGGCAAGGGCTTCTACGATTACAGCAAGTAAATCATCCCATGACCGGGCCGCTGAAAAGCGGCCCGGTTTTTTACATTTTCAGACAATAAAACGTAAATTTTACATAGATACTGGACCTTCCGACATTTGAGACAGTTTTAGCGTTAAAAGTTTGGCAATTTTCACGAAGCGCTTTTCCTTGCCTTTCTTTGACGGCTGCGTTATAATTTTCACATAGTAAAGGTGAAAAGTGGGCACTGGGTTGCAACAGGGGCGTTGCCGCTGTTGCGATTTCTTTGAGTTTTCGGTGTTAAAAATGTAACAAAGTAATCGCTTTTTTACCAAAACTATCTCGTATTGCTTGTCCCGGAGGTCATGAAATTCTTTCAAATGCTGACGGGAGATTGTAATAACCGAACAAGAAATTGTAGGAGGATCGAATCATGGATTTTCATCTGACAAACGAGCAGCAGATGCTCCGCAAGATGTACCGGGAATTCGCCGAGAACGAGGTCAAGCCTCTGGCTGAGGAGATCGATGAGGAAGAGCGCTTCCCCATGGAGACCGTCGAGAAGATGGCGAAGCTGGGCATGATGGGCATTTACTTCCCAAGGAGTACGGCGGTGCCGGCGGCGACGTCCTGTCCTATGCCATGTGCGTGGAAGAGCTGGCCAAGGTCTGCGGCACCACTGCTGTTATCGTTTCCGCTCACACCTCTCTGTGCTGCGCTCCCATTTATGAGAACGGCACCGAGGAGCAGAAGCGGAAGTACCTGCCCGACCTGCTGAGCGGCCGCAAGATCGGCGCTTTCGGTCTGACCGAGCCCAACGCCGGTACCGACGCTTCCGGCCAGCAGACCACCGCTGTCAAGAACGAGAACGGCGACTACGTCCTCAACGGCTCCAAGTGCTTCATCACCAACGGCAACGTGGCCGATACTTTCGTGGTGTTCGCCATGACCGATAAGTCCAAGGGCAACCACGGCATCACCGCTTTCATTGTCGAGAAGAGCTTCCCCGGCTTCTCCACCGGCAAGCATGAGAAGAAGATGGGTATCCGCGGTAGCTCCACCTGCGACCTGATCTTTGAGGATTGCATCGTGCCCAAGGAGAACCTGCTGGGCAAGGAAGGCAAGGGCTTCAAGATCGCCATGCAGACCCTGGACGGCGGCCGTATCGGCATCGCTTCTCAGGCTCTGGGCCTGGGCGAGGGCGCTGTCAACGAGGCTGTCAAGTACACCCAGGAGCGCGTCCAGTTCGGCCGCCGCCTGAGCCAGTTCCAGAACACTCAGTTCCAGCTGGCTGATATGCACACCCGTATGCAGGCTGCTCAGTACCTGGTGTACGCTGCCGCTATGAAGAAGCAGCTCCATGAGGATTACTCCATGGACGCTTCCATGGCTAAACTGTTCGCTGCTGAGGCCGCTTCCGACGTGACTCGCCGCGCTGTTCAGCTCTTCGGCGGTTACGGCTACACCCGTGAGTATCCCGTGGAGCGCATGATGCGCGACGCCAAGATCACCGAGATCTATGAGGGTACTTCTGAGGTCCAGCGTATGGTCATTTCCAGCCACCTGGGCGTGAAATAAGGATAGGAGGTAAAGGTTAAAATGAAAATCATTGTTTCTATTAAGCAGGTACCCGATACCTCCGGCAAGGTGGCTGTCAATCCCGATGGTACTCTGAACCGCGCTTCCATGCAGACCATCACCAACCCCGACGACATGAACGCTCTGGAGGCCGCCCTGAAGATCAAGGACGCCACCGGCTGCAAGGTCACTGTTGTTACCATGGGTCCTCCTCCCGCTGCCGGTATGCTGCGTGAGGCTCTGGCCATGGGCGCTGACGAGGCTTATCTGGTTTCCGCCCGTGAGTTCGGCGGTTCCGATACCTATGCTACTTCCCAGATCCTGGCCGCTGCCATCAACAAGATCGGCGTGGAGAAGGACGATATCGTGCTGTGCGGCCGTCAGGCTATCGACGGCGATACCGCTCAGGTTGGTCCCCAGATCGCTGAGAAGCTGCACCTGCCCCAGATCACTTACGCTGCCGAGATCACCAAGAATGGTGACGAGGTCACCGTCAAGCGTATGCTGGAGGACGGCTACATGACCATCAAGGTCCAGACTCCCTGCCTGCTGACCTGCATCAAGGAGCTCAACGAGCCCCGTTACATGAGCGTTGGCGGCGTGTTCGAGGCTTACGGCAAGCCCCTGACCACTCTGGGCTATGAGGACCTGAAGGACGATCCCCTGATCGATGCCACCACCATCGGCCTGAAGGGCTCTCCCACCAACATCTTCAAGAGCTTCACGCCTCCCCAGAAGGGTGCTGGCATGATGCTGGAGGGTGCTGATAAGGCTACCTGCGAGAAGCTGGCCGGTATTCTGGCCGCTAAGCACATCATCTAAGAAAGGGGATAGAAAATCATGTCTAATTTCAATAGTGCTGATATCGCTGCTTTCAAGGATGTATGGGTGTTCTGCGAGCAGCGCGAGGGCAAGCTGATGCCCACCGATTTCGAGCTGATCTCCAAGGGCCGCGACCTGGCCAACGAGCTGGGCGTGAACCTGTGCGGTCTGCTGCTGGGCGGCGAGGGCATTGAGTCCGCCGCTAAGGAGCTGGGCGGCTACGGCGCCGACAAGGTCATTGTCTGCGAGAGCCCCCTGCTGGCTACTTACACCACCGACGGCTACGCCAAGGTCATCTGCGACGTGATCGAGGACCTGAAGCCCGAGGCGTTCCTGATCGGCGCCACCAACATCGGCCGTGATCTGGGTCCCCGCTGCGCAGCTCGTCTGCACACCGGCCTGTGCGCTGACTGTACCCACCTGGACGTGGATGTGCCCAACTACATCCAGTTCCTGCGTGAGTCCTCCACTCTGGACGTTGACTCCATGAAGTGGGATATGGAGGACCGCAACCTGAAGATGACCCGTCCTGCTTTCGGCGGTCACCTGATGGCTACCATCATCTGCCCCCGTTTCCGTCCCTGCATGGCTACCGTCCGTCCCGGCGTTATGAAGAAGAACACTTTCGACGAGGCCAAGGCCAACGCTGTTGAGATCGTGAAGCCCAACTTCACTCTGACTGCTGAGGACATCCACACCGACGTCACCGAGGTGGTGAAGGCCGCTAAGAAGCTGGTGGACCTGATCGGCGCCGACTTCATCGTGTCTGTGGGCCGCGGCATTTCCAAGGACGTTGAGGTGGCATCAAGCTGGCTGAAGAGCTGGCTGGCCTGTTCGGCGGCGTTGTTGGCGGCTCCCGTGCTGCTATCGACTCCGGCTGGCTGTCTGCCGACCACCAGGTTGGTCAGACCGGCAAGACCGTCCATCCCAAGGTGTACGTTGCTCTGGGCATTTCCGGTGCTATCCAGCATAAGGCTGGTATGCAGGATTCCGAGTGCATCATCGCCGTCAACAAGAACGACACCGCTCCCATCTTCGAGGTAGCTGACTACGGCATCTGCGGCGACCCGCTCCCATGCTTCGAGGCTGTCAAGGCTGCCAAGGCCGCTAAGACTAAACGGCATCTGCGGCGACCTTAGACAGAAAAAGTATGATCGCTCCGATCTTGGGGATAGGAGATATAGGCTGCCATCGTATCGGAAACATCTCCCTCAACGATCCAATTCTCCGGAATCTTCTGTAAATTGCGAATATCTGATTCCAGATTGGCAGCAGATGTGCCAATATCGTCATCCATATAAAGAAACCCAAGAAGCAGAACGCAAACAAGAAGAATCCGCAGGATCATTTTGGGAAAAGGCTTCTTCATAAACATCTTCCTCCTAAAATTCCAATTCTGCTGGGTGAATCACATAAAAGCGGCCTGATTGTCGCTTCAAACAACCGCCCCGGCTTACCCGTTCAAAATCCCCATGAATTCCTCGCCGGTGATGGTTTCCTTTTCATAGAGGAAGTTGGCCAGCTCGTCCAGCTTCGTCCGGTTTTCCCGGAGAATATCCAGCGCCTTCTGGTGCTCCCGCTTCACCATCGCCACTACCTGCTGGTCGATCTTAGTCTGGGTCTCGGCGGAGCAGGCCAGAGAGGCGTCGCCGCCCAGATACTGATTGGTAACGGTCTCCAGCGCCACCATGTCGAAATCGTCGCTCATGCCGTACCGGGTGATCATGGCACGGGCCAGCTTGGTGGCCTGCTCAATATCGTTAGAGGCGCCGGTGGTGACGGAACCGAAGACCACTTCCTCCGCAGCCCGTCCGCCGGTGAAGGTGGCAATCTTGTTTTCAATCTCCTCCTTGCTCATCAGAACGTGGTTGCCCTCATCCACCTGCATGGTGTAGCCCAGCGCGCCGGAGGTCCGGGGAACAATGGTGATCTTCTGCACCGGTGCGGAATTGGTCTGCTTCGCCGCCACCAGCGCGTGGCCAATCTCGTGATAAGCCACGATGCGCTTTTCGTGGTCCGTCATAATGGCGTTCTTCTTCTGATAACCGGCGATGACCACCTCAATGCTCTCCTCCAGATCCGCTTGGGTGGCGAATTTCCGCCCGTCCCGGACAGCCCGCAGAGCGGCCTCGTTCACAATGTTGGCAAGCTCTGCGCCGGACGCGCCGGAGGCCATGCGGGCGACCTTGTTGAAATCAACATCCTCAGCCACCTTGATCTTCTTGGCGTGGACCTTCAGAATTTCCTCCCGGCCCTTCAGGTCCGGCAGCTCCACCGGCACCCGACGGTCGAACCGTCCGGGACGGGTCAGGGCGGGGTCCAGAGACTCCGGACGGTTGGTGGCTGCCAGAATGATGACGCCGGTGTTGCCCTCGAAGCCGTCCATCTCCGTCAGGAGCTGGTTCAGGGTCTGCTCCCGCTCGTCATTGCCGCCGATCTGACCGTCACGCTTTTTGCCGATGGCGTCGATCTCGTCGATAAATACGATGCAGGGGGCCTTCTCCTTGGCCTGCTTGAAAAGGTCACGGACCTTGGAAGCGCCCATGCCCACGAACATCTCTACGAATTCGGAGCCGGACATGGAGAAGAAGGGCACGTTGGCTTCACCGGCCACGGCCTTGGCCAGCATGGTCTTGCCGGTACCCGGAGGGCCAACCAGCAGGACGCCCTTGGGCATGGAGGCACCGATCTCCTGATACTTACTGGGGTCATGGAGATAATTGACGATCTCCGTCAGATTCTCCTTGGCCTCGTCCTCACCGGCCACGTCGTCAAAGCGAATTCCCTCGGCGGACTTCACATACACCTTGGCATTGGTCTTGCCCATATTGAACATCATGGAATTGCCGCCGCCCATTTTCTGCATCAGCTTCCGGGACATGAACTGCCCCAGGGCGATGAAGATCAGAATGGGAGCCACCCAGCTCAGAATATTCATGAGCAGGGAGGTCTGCTCGATCTCCTCGCCACTGGTGGAAACACCGGCGTCCAGCAGTCGCTTGACAAGTTGGCTGTCCGTGGAGATCATAGCGGTCTTGTAGATGGTTTTTTCATCCTTGCTGGTGAACAGGATCCGGTTGTCGGCCTCCTGGATCTCCGCCCTGCCAATCTCGCCCTTTTCCGTCATCGACACAAAGGTGTTGTAGTCCACCTCCTTGACCTGATACTGGGACAGCCAGGGCATGGCGATGAAGTTGAACAGCATCACCAGCAGCATGGCCACCATGTAGTAGAAGATCAGAGGCTTTTTCGGGGAATGGACCTCATTCATGGATCGTTCCTTCTTTCTCTTGGAGCGGAAACCGGCAGAAATTCCGCTTCTGAATTGGTATGTATTCTATGGACAACAGCAATTTTAGCACCGTGTGGAAGGACTGTCCAGAAAACAATTTGTGAACGAAAAGCGGTTGATTTCATACTTGAGACGAGGTTGATTGAAATTTTTGCCGCTTTTTTCAGATAAGTTCCGGGAAAGGCGGTCTCGGCGGCGATCCATACCCGCGGTTGGATGCTTTTCTGACAGGGAAGATGCCGGGAGACCTCGGCTATCTGTGGGAAATGTTACCGTTTTGATGTAGATTTACGGCAGATCCTGTGGCATACTAAGAAAAATGAAAGGGGGAGACGTTGTGGATACGAAGATGGATCTGCGTCCGCCCATCCGACGCAGCTGGCTGCGCCTGCGGCTGGGAAAGGCGTATTACACCGGGAAGCGCTATCTGCTGTGGTGCTTGCCCAAGTACCGTTGGGCAAAGACCCGGAAGGAAGAGCGGCTCCCCTGCGTCCAGTTTTCCCACGCCACGCCGCTTATGCGTCACCTTCGGGGAGAAGAAATGGCCTGGCAGGAGAATAAGGTGACAAACCTGAGACTGGCCGTAAAGCGGCTGGACGGGCTGATCCTGTATCCCGGCGAGACCTTCAGCTACTGGAAACGCATCGGAAAACCCACCGCCCGGAAGGGTTACAAGGAGGGCATGGTGCTGTTTCTGGGACAGATCGGCGGGGACATCGGCGGCGGGCTGTGCCAGCTGTCCAATCTGATTTTCTGGATGACCCTCCACACGCCCCTGACGGTGACGGAGCGCTACCGCCACTCCCATGACGTGTTCCCGGACGCCAACCGCACCCAGCCCTTCGGCAGCGGGGCCACCTGCGCCTATCCCCATCGGGACCTGATGATCCGCAATGACACGGATCGGCCGTATCAGCTGTGCCTGCGGGTGGGGGAGACCCATCTGGAGGGGGCGTGGCGCTCGACAGAGCCGCCGGCGCTGCAATTCCGGGTCATAGAAAAGGACGCCCGGATCGATCAGGCGTCCTGGGGCGGCTATATCCGGCACAACCAGCTTTGGCGGGAGGTGTATGGCCTGTCCGGTGCGCTTTTGGAGGAGCAGTACCTCTGCACCAACGATGCCATTATGATGTATAGCCCTCTGCTGTCAGCCGCGCCTGCGGATGGCGAATGATACGAAGGAGACAGCAATGCACTATCAGAATGTCCGGGCGGCGAAATTCATCGACCGCCCCAACCGCTTTATCGCCCATGTGGAACTGGACGGCAGCGTGGAGACCGTCCATGTGAAGAATACGGGCCGGTGCCGGGAACTGCTGGTGCCGGGCTGCACGGTCTATCTGGAAAAGGGAACGAATCCCAACCGAAAAACCGCATACGATCTGATTGCGGTGGAAAAGGGTAGCAGCCTTATCAATATGGACGCGCAGGCTCCCAATAAGGTGTTTGCGGAGTGGGCGGCGGTCGGAGGTTTCCTGCCGGACGTCACCGCCATCCGTCCGGAGTATACTTACGGCGGGTCACGGCTGGACTTTTGCGTCGAGACGGAGGGACGGCTTCATCTGGTGGAGGTGAAGGGCGTCACACTGGAGGAAAACGGAAACGCCCTGTTCCCGGACGCCCCCACGGAGCGGGGTGTCAAGCACATCCGGGAGCTGCAGCGGGCGGCGGAAACCGGCCTTGACGCAGTCCTGTTCTTTGTGGTACAAATAAGAGATATTCACAGCGTCGCACCCAATGACGCAACCCATCCCGCCTTTGGAGAAGCCCTGCGGGAGGCGGCGGCCCACGGGGTTCGGGTGCTGGCCTATGACTGTGATGTGACGCCGGACAGCCTTAAAATTCGCAGAGAAGTTCCGGTGATCCTGTAGGAGGCTTAATCAATATGGGATTTCTTGAGCTGTTCCTCATCGGCGTGGGACTGTCGATGGACGCCTTCGCCGTGGCGATCTGTCAGGGCCTGTCCATGACGAGGATCAAATGGGGCCATGCCTTGACGGTGGGATTGTATTTCGGCGGCTTTCAGGCATTGATGCCCCTTCTGGGGTGGGTACTTGGTTCGCAGTTTTCGGGTTATATCCAGCAGTATGACCACTGGGTCGCCTTTATTTTGCTGCTGCTTATCGGCGGCAACATGATCCGGGAGGCCCTCTCCGGCGAGGAGGACGAGGCGGAGGACGCTGCTGCCGGTGGAAGACTGGACCATAAAAAGCTTTTTCTCATGGCCATTGCCACCAGCATCGACGCACTGGCGGTAGGCGTGACCTTCGCCTTTCTGGAAACGCCGATCCTCTCGGCTGTCAGCCTGATCGGCGTGACGACCTTCTGCATCTCCGTGGCCGGCGTGGCGGTGGGGTGCTGGTTCGGCGCCCGGTACAAGCAGCGGGCGGAGATCACCGGCGGTGTGATCTTAGTGCTGTTGGGTACCAAAATCCTGCTGGAGCATTTGGGACTGCTGTCATTTTGATGAAGTGTGTCGCGTCCCGGCGGTTTCCGTTCTGAAACTGTTAGGGGACACGCAATGAAGCTGATAGATAGAACGGAGGACATACTATGCCGGAACCATACAGCATTTCACTTTTAAATGATTCCTTCCCGCCGCTGATCGACGGCGTGGCCAATACCGTTGTAAACTATGCCCGGGAGCTGACAAAGCTGGGGGATCGGGCCATCGTGGTGACGCCGGAGCATCCGGATGCCGACGACAGCCGCTTTCCCTTTCCGGTGGCCCGCTATCCAAGCGTGGATACCCGGCGGCTGTTCGGCTACCTGGCGGGGTATCCCTTTTCCCCGGAGACCCTGCGGCAGCTGAAGGAGCAGAAGGTGGACCTGCTCCACAGCCATTGCCCTGTGATGTCCACGATCCTGGCCCGGTCCATCCGGGACGTGGTGGACGCGCCGCTGGTGTTTACATACCACACGAAGTTTGATGTGGACGTAGCTAAGCTCCTCCGGGGGCGGCTGCTGCAGGAGAGCGCGCTGTATGTACTGGCCTCCAATATCTCCGCCTGCGACGAGGTGTGGGTGGTGAGCCGCGGCGCGGGGGAAAACCTCCGGTCCATCGGCTATCAGGGGGACTATCATGTGATGGAAAACGGCGTGGATATGCCACGGGGCCGGGTCAGCGAGGAGGCAATCACCGCCGCCACAACGGACTACGATCTGCCGGAGGGCGTGCCTGTGTTTCTGTTCGTTGGCCGCATGATGTGGTACAAGGGACTGCGGATCATTCTGGACGCGCTGAAGCTGCTTCAGGCCGGGGGTCAGGATTTCCGCATGGTGTTCATCGGCAGCGGCGCTGACGCGGCGGAGGTCCAGGAGTACGCAAAGCCCTTGGGCAGCAAGTGCATCTTTACCGGGGCTATCTCCCAGCGGGAGACGCTGCGGGCGTGGTACTGCCGGGCGGATCTGTTCCTGTTCCCATCCAGCTATGATACCAACGGTCTGGTGGTTCGGGAGGCGGCGGCCTGCGATCTTGCGGCGGTGCTGATCGACGGCAGCTGCGCGGCGGAGGGCGTGACCGATGGGGTGGATGGCTTCCTCATTGATGAAAATGCCGGGTCCATGGCCGCAAAATTGCAGGAGATCTGCAAGCGTCCCGAATGTATGGCCCAGGTGGGCCGTCAGGCCGGGGACCGGCTGTATCTCTCCTGGGGCGACGCGGTAAAGCGGGCCAGAGAGCGCTATGGCATTGTGATGGAGAACTACCGCATGGGCCGGTATGACGATCACCACAGGCCCATGGACGGTGTTTTGAATGCTCAGGGCAGCATGATGGACACACTGGCAAAGCTCCGGGATCTGGGCGACGGTCTGGCAGAGCGGTACCGTGAGGGCTGGGATGAGCACCGGGAAGGCATCCAGGAGCGCCGGGATGAGTTCCGGGAGGAATTTCAGGAGCGCCTGGAAGAACACAGAGAAGGCCGGCGGGCCTTCCGCACGGAGCTGAAGCAGAAGGGCGAAGCCCTCTGGCAGAAGCTGGACCGGTATCTGTAAGAACCTATAAAATTGCTGACAAACGGGATGCGGTGTGCTATACTGTGCACGGTATCCCGTTTGCTTGGATTTTCCGGCAAATGGCAGGAAACCGCATGAAATTTCGTGTATAAGCAGTGCGCTACAAAATGCACAAATGCCAGTGCATGAAGTTTTCGCGCAGCATTCCGGTTGCCCCGCAGGGCGCGGGAAAGGCGCATTTCTTATTTTGCCATGCTTTTGCATGGCAAAAAGGGAGCGAATTATGGAAAAACGAACGAAACGATGGGGTGACCGGCCGGATGCCTACTGGATCCGGAATCTGGACGGGCTTCACGCCATCATGCCCCATCTGATGAATAAGCGCACCGACGCCGAGGTCTACGTCAATATGGAATTTGACGTGACGGAGGCCCTGCGCTATATCGAGGAAAAGAACCGGGGAGAGGACGAATACAAGACCACCCTGTTCCACTGCATCCTCATGGCCGTTGCCAAAACCGTGTATCTGCGGCCGGATCTGAACCGCTACATCTCCGGACGGCGGTATTACCAGCGCCACGAGATCACCCTTGGCTTTGTGGCGAAAAAGCGGTTTGAGGACCACAGTGAGGAAAAACTGGTGGTGGCCACAGCCCCGGAGGACTGGACCCTGACCGCTGTGACCCGTCAGGTGGTGGGGAAGGTCCACAAGGCCCGAACGGAGAAGAGCGGCGGTGCCAACGGTGCCATGGATATCCTGAAGATCATGCCCCGCTGGTTCCTGATGCTTTTCTTCTGGGGGCTGAAAACCCTGGATTTCTATGGGAAGGTGCCTGCTGTGCTGAAGGAGGATGATCCCAACTTTGCCAGCGTGTTCCTCACCAACCTGGGGAGTATCCAATGCCCCAGCGTGTACCACCATTTGAACAATTACGGCACCAATTCCATCATGATCGCCATTGGCACCATGCACAAGGCGGAGAAGATCGCCGCCGACGGCACCCGCCAGGTGCGGGACGTGGTGGAACTGGGGATCACCTTGGACGAGCGGGTGGCGGACGGCTTCTATTTCGGCCGTTCCCTGAAAATCGTGCAGCACCTGATGAGCCACCCGGAGCTGCTGGACAGACCCTTGAAGGAGGCCATCGACCTTGACTGCTGAACAGACAAAAATCGCAGAGGAATCCCATGTGAAAGCGCCGTGGCTGAATGTTTACGGCGTGGTGCCGCCCCATCTGGATTACCCGGACTGCACCATGTATGAGGCCGTGGAGCGCTGCGCGGAAACCTATCCCAACCACACTGCCTATGTGTTCATGGGCCGGAAAACCACCTACCGCGCTATGGCGGCGGAAATCGACCTCTGCGCCCGGGCATTGAAGGCCACCGGCGTCCGTCCCGGCGACCGGATCACCATGGCTATGCCCAACTGCCCCCGGGCGGTGATCATGTTCTACGCCATCAATCTGGTGGGGGCCACGGCCAATATGATCCATCCCCTTTCCAGCGAGAAGGAGATCGAGTTTTACTTAAAGGAACCCGGCTCCATCTTTGCTGTGACGCTGGATCAGTTTTACCATAAATTTGAAGCCATCCGTCAGAATGTGACACTGGACAACATCATTCTGGCCTCCATTCCGGACGCCCTATCCAAGCCGGTCCGGGTGGGCTATATGCTCACCGAGGGCCGCAAGCAGGCAAAAATTCCCAAGGACGCGCCGGTGCTGCGCTGGAACGAATTCCTGCGCCGGGGCCGTGGCTACCATTGGACGTACCGGGCAGAGCGGAGAGCCGGGGATGAGGCGGTGATTCTCTATTCCGGCGGCACCACCGGCGTCACCAAGGGCATCCAGCTTACGAATCTGAACTTCAACGCTCTGGGAAAACAGATCATTGCCACCAACCCCATGTTCCGCCCCGGTGACAAAATGCTGGCGGTGATGCCCATGTTCCATGGCTTCGGTCTGGGCGTGTCCATCCACTCCATGCTGGTCAGCGGCGGCTGCTGTATTCTGGTGCCCCGGTTTACCCCGGACAGCTACGCAAAGCTGCTGCTGAAATACCGGTGCAACCTGATCGCCGGCGTCCCGACGCTGTACGAGGCGCTGCTGCGGCTGCCCAAAATGAAAAACGCGGACCTGAGCTGTCTGAAGGGCGTCTATTCCGGCGGTGACAGCCTGTCCGTAGAGCTGAAAAAGCGGTTCGACCAGTTCCTCTTTGATCACCATGCCACCATTCAGGTGCGGGAGGGCTACGGCCTGACGGAGTGCGTTACCGCCTCCTGCCTGACGCCGTACCACATCTCACGGGAAGGCTCCATCGGCATCCCCTTCCCGGACACCTACTATAAGATCGTGGAGCACGGGACGCAAAAGGAGGTTCCCTACGGCACCGAGGGCGAGATCTGCCTGTCCGGGCCTACGGTGATGATGGGTTATCTCCACCACCCGGAGGAAACGGCTCAGACTCTCCAGACCCATGAGGACGGTCTTGCCTGGGTCCACACCGGCGACCTTGGCTCTATGGACCCGGACGGCTTCGTATACTTCCGGCAGCGGCTCAAGCGCATGATCGTCACCAGCGGCTACAATGTATATCCCTCCCAGATGGAGAACATTCTGGATGCCCATGAGCTGGTGCAGATGAGCTGTGTCATCGGCGTACCGGACCCGCTGAAAATGCAGAAGGTAAAGGCGTTCGTCATGCTGAAGCCCGGCGTTTCCGCCAATGAGGAGACAAAGGATGTCCTCATGACCTACATCCGCAAAAATGTAGCGAAATACGCCTTGCCCTATGACATCGAATTTCGGGCGGAGCTGCCCAAAACGCTGGTGGGCAAGGTAGCCTACCGGGTCTTGGAGGAGGAAGAACTGAAAAAGCTGTCCGAGACTGCCCAGGAGCAGTGAACTTTTCCGGATCGGACATAGGATGGGTTCTTTGCAGCAACTCTTAATGAAAAACAGACCATCCCCGCAGGCAACTGCCTGCGGGGATGGTTTTGCTTGAAACTGTCGATAAAAGCGGTAAGATTTTCACAACGGTAAGGTAGGGCAGCCGTTAACGGCTGTGCTGCTTTATGGAGATGCTGCATACCCCTTGCGGGTAAAGGCGGTGCGTGGAAATCCGGCGCGGCTGGGCGATTGTGTGTTGAGAGGGTAAGAGTTGGAGGGGGCTTTAGTCCTGGCCGGGGACCTGGGGCAGCGTGGCGAAGCTGGCTTCCAGTTCCGCGTCGGTGGGGATGTAGTCCGTCATCTCGCCGTTGTGGAACTTTTCGTAGGCCACCATGTCGAAGTAGCCGGTGCCGGTAAGGCCAAAGACGATGGTTTTGGCCTCGCCGGTTTCCTTGCACTTGAGGGCCTCGTCAATGGCCACCCGGATGGCGTGGCTGGACTCGGGGAGCAGGGAGGATGCCCTCGATCCGGGCGAACTGCTCGGCGGCCTCAAAGACCTTGGTCTGCTCCACGGACACGGCCTCCATGTAGCCGTCATGGTACAGCTGGGAGAGGATGCTGCTCATGCCGTGATACCGCAGACCGCCGGCGTGGTTGGGAGAGGGAATGAAGTTGCTGCCCAGGGTGTACATTTTGGCCAGGGGGCACACCATGCCGGTGTCGCAGAAGTCATAGGCAAACTTGCCCCGGGTGAAACTGGGGCAGGAGGCGGGCTCCACGGCGATGAACCGGTAGTCCTTCTCACCCCGGAGCTTTTCACCCATGAAGGGGGAGATCAGACCGCCCAGGTTGCTGCCGCCTCCGGCGCAGCCGATGATGATGTCGGGCACAATGTTGTACTTATCCAGCGCCGCCTTGGTCTCCAAGCCGATGACACTCTGGTGCAGCAGTACCTGGTTGAGGACGCTGCCCAGCACGTAGCGGTAGCCAGGGGTGGAGGTGGCGACTTCCACGGCCTCGGAAATGGCGCAGCCCAGGGAGCCGGTGGTGCCGGGGTGCTCCTGCAGAATTTTCCGGCCGATGGCGGTGGCCTCAGAGGGAGAGGGAGTGACAGAGGCGCCGTAGGTCCGCATGACCTCCCGGCGGAAGGGCTTTTGCTCGTAGCTGACCTTTACCATGTACACCTTGCAGTCCAGCCCCAGGTAGGCGCAGGCCATGGACAGGGCCGTGCCCCACTGGCCGGCGCCGGTCTCGGTGGTAACACCTTTGAGGCCCTGCTGCTTGGCATAATAGGCCTGGGCAATGGCGCTGTTCAGCTTGTGGGAGCCGGAGGTATTGTTGCCCTCAAACTTGTAGTAGATTTTGGCGGGGGTGCCCAGGGCCTTTTCCAGGCAGTAGGCCCGCACCAGGGGAGAGGGCCGGTACATCTTGTAGAAATCCAGGATCTCCTGGGGAATGGGGATCTCCCGGTCATCATTGTCCAGCTCCTGGCGGATCAGCTCATCGCAGAACACAGGGCGCAGGTCCTCAAAGCCCATGGGCTTTCCGGTGCCGGGATTCAGCAGGGGAGCGGGCTTGACCTTCATGTCAGCCCGGACATTGTACCATGCCTTGGGCATCTCATCTTCGGAGAGATAAATTTTGTAGGGAATGTTGTTGATTTCGGCTGCCATGGTGTGTTCTCCTTTCATAGCTCGTAAACGGTCCTTTGTGGAGAAGGCATCAAAAAAAGACCTTCATCCACAAACGAACCTGTTGATAGGTTCCTTTGGGACAAAAGCCTGAAAAACTTCTGCGGTGCCACCCAAATTGACGCAAAAGCGCCCGCTCGGCGACGTGCCATCACACGTCTTTCCCTGGTAACGGGGGAAAAGCCCGGCGGTGCCTACTAAGGTTTCCCTGTTTGGCCCGCCCTCTACGGTCCATTCCACGAACGCCTTTCCGCTGCCCTTTCACTACCGGCAGCTCGCTGGGGGAAATGCCCTTTCGTGTACTTACTCCGTGTCATCGGTTTTGGTTTTGAACTTGGCGTGAACTTGGCGCAAGCATACGCCGCCCGAGGGCAAATGTCAAGCGGAAATTTGCTGTTTCATTCAAAAAGCTAAAAATTAGCAGGACGTTTCCAACAAAAACGGCAAACCGCACAAAGAAATGTGAAGACAGGCAGGAAAGCTCTGTTGCATTTCCTACTGGATTTTCTCCGGTTTTGCCCCTATAATCAGGGACAGAAAAGAGGTGAGCGGATATGACTGCAGAAGAAATGCTATGGGAATACGGCGGTGATATTCTGCGTTCGCCTACCATGGATCAGGAGCGCACGATCCCCCAGCACGGCAGCACCACCTGCTACGATCATTCCGTGGCGGTGACGCTTTGCAGCATCCGTCTGGCTCAGAAATGGGGCTGGGACGTGGATTGGCGGAGTCTGGTGCGGGGAGCACTGCTCCATGACTATTTTCTCTACAACTGGCGGGAACACAACCGGGACCACAAACTCCACGGGTTCTACCACGCCCGCAAGGCCATGGAGAACGCCCAGCGGGATTTCGGTTTGAATCCGCTGGAAGCGAATATCATCCACCGGCATATGTTTCCCCTGAACCCCACGCCGCCCAAGTACAAGGAGAGCGTTGTGGTGACCTGCGCGGACAAGATCTGTGCCACCCGGGAGGTCTGGAGCTGCGTGCGGAACGCATCGACCCGGCGCTTCCGTGCCCTGATGGGAACGAAGTAAACACCGCGTCAAGAAGTGAAAAATACCCCCGCTTGTGAGACAGAGCCTTGTCTCGCAAGCGGGGGTTTCGTTATACCTGAGAAGGAAATTACCGGCGGGGACGATTTTCAGGACTCCTTTTTCGGACAGCCGCCGGCACAGTGCCGGCAGTCTCCGGAACAGCCGCAGCTGCCCTTTTTCCGCCAGCGGCGGATCGCGGCGACGGCGGCAAGGGCCACCAGTGCCAGCAGCAGCCAATCCAAAGTGTTCATCACAGAATCCCCACCAGCGTATAGACCACAAAGGCCACGATCCACGCCACGCAGCACTGCATCAGCACCACGCCCACGGTTTTTAGAGTGGAGTTGAACTCCCGGCGGATGGTGGCTACCGCCGCAATGCAGGGGGTATAGAGCAGGGTGAATACCAGAAAGCTGATGGCGGCCCGGCTGGCGAACAGAGTGGAGAGGGCGGCACCGCCCAGCAGGATCTCCAGCGTGCTGACCACGGACTCCTTGGCGATGAAGCCGGAGATCAGGGAGGTGGCGCAGCGCCAGTCCGCAAAGCCCAGGGGGGCGAACACCGGCGAGATCCACTGACCGATGAGGGCCAGCAAACTGTCGGCGCTGTCAGTGACCACGTTCAGCCGGGTATCAAAGCTCTGGAGGAACCAGATGATGATAGTGGCCAGAAAAATCACGGTAAAGGCCCGCTCCAAAAAGTCTCTGGCCTTTTCCCACAGCAGCAGAGCCACGCTTTTAAGGCTGGGAAGGCGGTAGTTGGGAAGCTCCATGACGAAGGGCACGGGCTTGCCCCGGAAGGCCGTCTGATTCATAATGAGGGCCGCCACAATGCCGATCATGATGCCAAGCAGATACAGGGAGATCATCACCAGCGCCTGATACTTGGGGCAGAAGGCGGCGGTGAAGAAGGCGTAAATGGAGATCTTGGCAGAGCAGCTCATATAGGGCGTCAGCAGAATGGTCATTTTCCGGTCCCGGTCAGAGGACACGGTGCGGGTGGCCATGATAGCGGGCACGGAGCAGCCGAAGCCGATGAGCATGGGCACGATGCTGCGCCCTGACAGACCGATTTTCCGCAGAGGCTTGTCCATCACAAAGGCCACACGGGCCATATAGCCGGTGTCCTCCAGAATGGACAGGAAGAAGAACAGGGTGACGATGATGGGGAGGAACACCAGTACGCTGCCCACACCGGCGAAAATGCCGTCGATGATGAGGCTGTGGACCACCGGATTGATGCCGTAGGCCGTCAGCGCCCGGTCTGCCAGGGCGGTCAGGGCGTCGATCCCCACGTCCATCCAGTCGGACAGCCGCTGGCCAATGACGTTGAAGGTCAGGTAGAAGGTCAGCAGCATCACTGCCAAAAAGGTGGGGATGGCGGTGTACCGGCCGGTGAGGATCCGGTCGAACTTCATGGAGCGGGCGTGTTCCCGGCTCTCATGGCACTTCACCACGGAGGTGCTCACCACATTTTCAATAAAGCTGTACCGCATATCCGCCAGTGCGGCGTTGCGGTCCAGACCGGTCTCTGTCTCCATCTGGACGATACAGTGCTCCAGCAGTTCCTTTTCGTTTTCATCCAGCTTCAGCTGGTCCGCCAGATCGTCGCCGCCCTCGATGAGCTTGGCGGCGCAGAACCGGGCGGGAACGCCTATACGGTCGGCATGGTCCGCGATGAGGTGCACCACGGCGTGAATACAGCGGTGTACGGCAGAGTCGTCCGAACAGAAGTCCGTCACCTTGGGCAGGACCTTTCCGCGGGCCACAGTCAACGCCTGATCTACCAGCTCGCTGACGCCCTCGCCCTTGGCCGCCGTGATGGGGATCACGGGGATCCCCAGCGCCTGGCTCATTTTCCGCACGTCGATGGAGCCGCCGTTGGCCCGGACCTCGTCCATCATGTTCAGGGCCAGCACCATGGGCACCCGCAGCTCCAAAAGCTGAAGGGTCAGATACAGGTTCCGCTCGATGTTGGTGGCGTCCACGATATTGATGATGCCGTCAGGCTTCTGATTGATGATGAAGTCCCGAGAAACGATCTCCTCCTGGGTATAGGGCCGCAGGGAATAGATACCCGGCAGGTCCACAACGGAACAGCCCTTTTCATCCCGGATCTCGCCCATTTTCTGATCCACGGTAACGCCGGGGAAGTTGCCCACGTGCTGATTGGAGCCGGTGAGGGCGTTGAACAGCGTGGTCTTGCCGCAGTTCTGATTGCCTACCAACGCAAAAACCATCACGCGTCCTCCTTCACTTCAATTTTTTCGGCTTCTTCCACCCGGAGGGTCAGTTCGTAGCCCCGGACGCGGATCTCGATGGGGTCTCCCATGGGGGCGATCTTCTGTAAGGTGACCCGTGTGCGGGGAATCAGTCCCATATCCAGCAGGCGGCAGCGCAGAGGGCCGTCTCCGCCCACAGAGGTAATGGTGCCGGAGGCACCGATCTTTAATTGATCCAATGTCATTTCGGTTTCGCTCCGTCCGATCAATTTGCCATTCTGATGGTATCATTCTCCATAAGTGCTGTCAATGTGAAGTATCATAAAAAATAGCCGATTTCCCATGAAAAAATGAGAACCGTGCCTGTATTGGCCTTCAAACAAACTTCCCTTGACAATTCTGGCGGATACATTTAATATAGTAAGCGTTTAGATTTACCCCAACAGACACGGAAAACCGCCTGTTTTTTCCGCGCGGTACGGCAAATTGCCTGCCATTCGCCCAAAACCGGGAACGGATACGGCGAATTTGGAAGCCGGACCCTGTTGCCGGCAAATGCATCCAATCAAACGACCAGAGAATGAGAAAGGAGCCGCCGACCTATGGAGATTATTACCAGCAGACAGAATCCGCTGTGCACCCATCTCCGGAAGCTGGCGGCCTCTGCGTCCTACCGCCGCCAGCGGGGAGAATTCCTCTGCGACAGTCCCAAGCTGTTGAAGGAAGCGCTGCTGTGGGGGGCGGAGGTCCGCACCGTTGTGGCTACGGCGGGAGTGGAGGTGCCGGAGCTGCCCTTGGGCGTGCGGCAGGTGGAGGTCCCGGCGGAGGTGATGAAGTCCCTCTCGCCGATGGAGACCCCTCAGGGGACGCTGTTTACCTGCGCCATTCACACGGAGCCGCTGCCGGAAATGCTGGCGGGCCGCCGCTATGTGGTGTTGGACACCTTGCAGGACCCCGGCAACGTGGGTACCATCCTCCGCACGGCGGACGCCTTCCATGCCGATGGAATGTTTCTGGTGAACGGCTGCGCGGATCTCTATAACCCCAAGACCCTCCGGGCTACCATGGGAGCGGTGTTCCGCTGCCCGGTGTGGACGGTGGGGGCGGAGGAGCTGTCCGCTCTGCTGAAAAAGAGCAGCATTCCTCTTTACGGCGCGGCGCTGCGGGAGGATACTCTGGACGCCCGTGCGGTGGATTACAACCGCTGCGCCATTGCCATCGGCAGCGAGGGCCGGGGGCTGACGGAGGGCGTGTTGGCCCTCTGTGACCGGACGATCAAAATTCCCATGAGCGAGCACTGCGAATCGTTGAACGCGGCGGCGGCAGCCACGGTCCTGCTGTGGGAGGCCGCCCGGAATGACTGAGCGGGGAGGACGGGGGATATGCTGAAATATTGGGTATGGCTGTCGGAACTGAAGGGCCTGCGAAATCAGACCAAGCTGGCGCTGCTGCGCCGTTTCGGCGATCCGGAGAGCATTTTCTACGCCGATCCTGACGAGCTGATGCTGACGGAGGGGGCTGACCCCGGTCAGCTGAAGCTGCTGGAAAACCATGATCTCGCCCCGGCGGACAAAATTCTTGCCGACTGTCAGCGGCTGGATATTCAGCTTCTGACCTTTTCCGACGCCGCCTATCCCGGACGGCTGAAAAACATCTACGATCCACCGGCTTTGCTCTATTACAAAGGTAAGCTGCCGTTGCTGGACGATCTGCTCAGCGTAGCGGTGGTGGGCACCCGCGACTGTACGCCCTACGGCGTTGCCTGTGCGGAAAAGCTTGGCTTTGGCCTGGCCTCCGGCGGAGCCGTGGTGGTGAGCGGTCTGGCAAAGGGCATCGACGCCGCAGCCACACGGGGCGCTCTCAGGGCCGGCGGCGTGACCATAGGCGTGGCGGGCAACGGCTTGGACGTCCATTATCCCTATGAGAGTCGGTATCTCTATGAAGATGTAGCGGCATCAGGCGTTCTGTTTTCGGAATACCCACCGGGGACGGAGCCGGCGCCGGGGCATTTCCCGGTGCGGAACCGTATTCTTTCCGGTCTGTCCTTAGCGGCTCTGGTGGTGGAAGCGCCGGAACGGAGCGGCGCGCTGATCACCGCTATGACGGCCTTAGAGCAGGGCCGGGATGTATTTGCGGTCCCCGGTCCCATCGACGCACCTACCAGCGTGGGCTGCAATCGTCTGATCCGGGACGGCGCGGGGCTGGTAACGGATGCGTCCGACATTTTGCGGGAGTATGAGGGCCGCTTTGCCTTAGATTTAAAAGAGGCGCGGGAGGAGCCGGAGACTCTGGGCTATCAGGCCCGGACGGTGCCGGAGCCGAAGCCTGTGGCCCCTGCCCTCAGCCTGTCCCGCGGCGATGTGGAGCTGACGGATGACCAGATCGCCATTTTAAAAGCGCTTTCCGATACGGAGCCCATGCAGGTGGATGACCTCACCGAGCTGGTGGACATCCCCACCCGTCGGGTGCTTTCTGCCCTGACGGTCCTTGAGATCGACCAATATGTGGTCCAGCACGCGGGCAAGCACTATACCCGCGCCGTGACCCTTACAGAATAAACGCGCTCCCGAGCACGATCAGAATATGAAAACGCGGCTTTTGAACAAAGCCGCCGGAGGTAACTATGGCAAAACAGAGCTTGGTCATCGTGGAGTCTCCTGCGAAGGCCAAAACCATTGGAAAATATCTGGGCAAGGACTATGAGGTAAAGGCCTGCATGGGCCATCTCCGGGACTTGCAGAAAAGCAAACTCAGCGTGGATGTAGACAATGACTTCGAGCCGGTCTACAAGCCCATCAAGGGGAAGGAAGCCATCATTTCCGACCTGAAAAAATCCGCCAAGGCGGCGGATACCGTGTACCTCGCAACCGACCCGGACCGCGAGGGCGAGGCCATCAGCTGGCACCTCAAGAGCCTGCTGGATCTGCCGGACAAGAAAACAAAGCGGGTCACCTTCAATGAGATCACGAAGAACGTGGTCCGCCAGAGCATCGAAAATCCCCGGGACATCGACCAGAATCTGGTGGATGCCCAGCAGGCCCGACGTATTCTGGACCGGCTGGTGGGCTATCAGCTCAGTCCCCTGCTGTGGAAGAAGATCAAGCGGGGCCTGTCCGCAGGACGGGTCCAGTCTGTTGCCACCCGAATGGTGGATGACCGGGAGCGGGAGATCGAGAATTTCAAGCCGGAGGAATACTGGACGCTGGACGCCAACCTCACCGGCAATGACGTGAAAAAGCTGCCCTTCTCCGCCCGCTATCACGGGAAGAACGGCAAGAAGGCAGAGCTGAAATCCGCCGCCGAGGTGGAAGCCGTGGTGGAGGAGACGAAGAACGCCGCCTTTACCGTCAAGTCCGTGAAGCGGACGGATAAGAACCGTTCTCCCTCTCCCCCTTTTACCACCTCCACCATGCAGCAGGAGGCCAGCCGCAAGCTGTCCATGACCCCCCGCCGCACCATGGCCATTGCCCAGCAGCTTTACGAGGGCGTGGATATTGAGGGCGAGGGCACCGTGGGTCTGATCACCTATATGCGTACCGACTCCCTCCGCATCAGCGAGGAGGCCATTGCCGCCGCTAAGGAATTTATCGTGGGCCGCTACGGTCAGCAGTACTATCCCGCCAAGGGAGCCAACCACTATAAGGCCAAGGCCAGCGCCCAGGACGCCCACGAGGCCATCCGCCCCAGCAACGTGAACTGGACGCCGGAGATGCTGAAAAAGGACCTCACCGGCGAGCAGTATCGTCTGTACCGTCTGGTGTGGAGCCGCTTTGTGGCCTGCCAGATGGCCAATGCCGTGTATGACAGCGTCTCCGTGGAGATCGACGCCGCGGGACACAGCTTCCGTACCAGCTCCTCCAGTCTGAAATTCTCCGGCTACACTGCCGTGTACGAGGAGGGCAAGGACGATGACAAGGAGGAAAAGGAACCCACCCTGCCGCCGCTGACGGAAGGGGAGACGCTGGACCTCAAGAGCTTTGGCCGGGACCAGCACTTCACCCAGCCTCCGGCCCACTATACCGACGCCACGCTGATCCGGGCCATGGAGGAGCAGGGCATCGGCCGTCCTTCTACCTATGCCCCCACGGTGTCCACCATTTTGGATCGTGAATATGTGGTGAAGGAGGGCAAGTACCTCCACATCACCAATCTGGGCCGGGTCGTCACGCAGCTGATGGAGGAACGCTTCAGCGACATCGCCGACCTGAAATTCACCGCCAACATGGAGAAAAAGCTGGACGATGTGGAAGAGGGCACGGTGAACTGGAAGTCCGTGCTCCGGGATTTCTACGGCGATTTTGAGGAAAACCTCAAAAAGGCGGAGAAGGATCTGGAGGGCGTCTATATCAAGGTGCCTGACGAGGTCTCCGAGGAGATCTGCCCCGTCTGTGGGCGGAATCTGGTGGTGAAATCCGGCCGGTTCGGGCGGTTTTTGGCCTGCCCCGGCTTCCCGGAGTGCAATTTCACCATGCCTCTGGTGGTGGAGATGCCGGGCCGCTGCCCCAAGTGCGGCGGGCGGCTGTTCAAGCGCACCGGCACCAGCCGGAAGTCCGGCAAGCAGTACACCTACTACTGCTGCGAGCACACCAACAACCGGGTAGCCGGCGGCGCGACCTGCGATTTCATGACGTGGGACGTGCCGGTGAAGGACGACTGCCCCGTCTGCGGCAAGACCATGTTCAAGCGGGCGGGCAAGGGCTACAAGCGGCCCTACTGCATCAATCCGGAGTGCGCCAACTTCCTGCCGGAGGACAAGCGGGGCTATCCCAAGAAGCAGGTGGAAGCATCCGCCAACGCGGAGGAGGCCCCCGGCGAGAGCGACGCGCCTGCTGAGGAAAAGCCCGCCAAGAAGACCGCTGCCAAAAAGCCCGCAACCAAGACCGCCGCAAAGAAAACCACCGTGAAAAAGACCGTCAAAAAAGGCGGAGGACGGCGACGCGGAAAAGAAACCCGCCGCTAAAAAGGCTGCGGTAAAGAAAGCGGCGGCCAAGACCACGACGAAAAAAACTACTACTAAAAAGACAACGAAAAAGGCCGAAACAATGGAGGAATGACCCCGTTCCGGCCCGGAGATAAAGGATTTTGAGCATGAACGTAACAGTCATCGGCGCGGGCCTTGCCGGCAGCGAATGCGCCTGGCAGCTGGCCCAGCGGGGGATCCAGGTAGAGCTTCACGAGATGAAACCGGAGAAAATGACCCCCGCCCACACAACGGAATACTTTGCGGAACTGTGCTGCTCCAACTCCCTCCGGGGCGCGGGTCTGGAAAACGCCGTGGGCCTTTTAAAGGAGGAACTGCGGCGGCTGGACAGCCTGATCCTGCAATGCGCCGATGCCACCCGGGTGGAGGCCGGCGGCGCACTGGCAGTGGACCGCCACGGCTTTGCCCGGCTGGTGACGGAGAAGGTCCGCAGCCATCCCAACATCACCGTGATCCCCGGCGAGGTGACGGAGATCCCGGAGGGGGAGGTCATCATCGCCTCCGGCCCCCTGACCTCCGACGCCCTGGCGGAAAAGCTGCAGGCCCTGCTGGGAGAGCACAGCGACCTCCACTTCTTTGATGCGGCGGCGCCGCTGGTGTCTGCTGAGAGCGTGGATATGGAACACGCCTGGATGGGTTCCCGGTATGATAAGGGCACGGACGATTATGTAAACTGCCCCATGAACCAGGAGGAATATGACGCCTTCTGGAAGGAATTGACCACCGCCCAGGAGGCGGAGGTCCACGGCTTTGAGGACAGCCTGGTGTTCGAGGGATGTATGCCGGTGGAGGTCATGGCCCGCCGGGGCCATGACACCCTGCTGTACGGCCCCCTGAAGTCCCGGGGACTGGACGATCCCCGGACAGGCCGGTGGCCCTACGCCGTGGTGCAGCTGCGGCGGGACAACGCCGACGGCACCGTCTACAATCTGGTGGGCTTCCAGACCCATCTGAAATTCCCGGAGCAGCGGCGGGTGTTCTCCATGATCCCCGCCCTGCGGAACGCGGAATTCCTGCGGTACGGCGTCATGCACCGGAATACATTCCTGGATTCTCCCCGGCTGCTGGACCGGTATTACCGGCTGAAAAAGGAACCACGCATCGCCTTTGCCGGGCAGATGACCGGCGTGGAGGGATATGTGGAGTCCGCCGCCAGCGGCTTTCTGGTGGGCATTGAAACGGCCCGCCGCCTGAAGGGACAGCCCCCTGTGGACTTCCCCCGGGAGATGGCAGTGGGCGCCCTGGCGCTGTATATTTCCAACGAATCCGTCACCCAGTTCCAGCCTATGAACATCAACTTCGGCATCATCCCGCCTCTTGACCACTTCGTCAAGGGCAAGAGAAATAAAAACGCCGAGATCTCCCAGCGGGCGCTTGCCATTCTGGAGGAGAAAAAAGCAGATATTTTAGCCTGACCATCCGCAACACAGAAGAGTAAACCCGCCGACCGGGAAACCGGACGGCGGCCGTCCCCCTGAAAGGAGAAACCTGCCAATGAAGATCATTTTGGACGCTATGGGCGGCGATAACGCCCCTCAGGCGGTGGTACAGGGCGCTTTGGAGGCCCATGCCCAGTGCGGCGCGGACATCGTGCTGGTGGGCCGTGAGGAGGCCATCCGGGCCTGCCTGACCGGCCCCCTGCCGGAGGGCGTGGAGATCGTGAACGCTACGGAAGTGGTGGAAATGTGCGACGATCCCGCCACTGCCTTCAAGCGCAAAAAGGATTCCTCCCTGACCGTGGGCCTGACCATGCTGAAAAACGGGGAGGGAGACGCCTTCGTCTCCGCCGGCTCCACCGGCGCGCTGCTGGCGGGGGCTACCCTGCTGGTGAAGCGGATCCGGGGGGTTCGCCGGGCGGCCATGGGGCCTGTGCTCCCCACCGCTACGGGCCGCGCCCTGCTCTGCGACTGCGGCGCCAACGCCGACTGTACGCCGGAATATCTGCTGCAATTTGCGTATCTGGGTAATTTTTACGCCCAGCGGCTCATGGGGGTGGAGAAGCCCCGGGTGGGCCTGCTGAACATCGGCTCCGAGCCGTCCAAGGGCGATACCCTCCGCCATGAGACCTACGCCCTGTTGGAGGAGGCGGGCCGGGAGGGCCGGCTGAACTTCATCGGCAACATCGAGGCCAACACCGCCCTGCTGGGCGGGGCGGACGTCATCGTGGCGGACGGCTATTCCGGCAATATCCTGCTGAAAACCGTGGAGGGTGCCGCCAAGCTGCTGCTGGGCGAGATGAAGAAGGCGTTTCTGTCCAGCACAAAGAGCAAGCTGGGCGCCCTGCTGGTCAAGGACAGCTTGGGCGACGTGAAAAAGCTGCTGGACCCCAGCGAGGTAGGCGGAACGCCCTTCCTTGGCATCAGCAAGCCTGTGCTGAAGGCCCACGGCTCCTCTGATGCCCGGGCCATCCGCAACGCCGTGTTCCGGGCGGTGGAATACGCCCAGAGCGGGATCATCGCGGACGTGGAGGCCCACATCGACGTGATGAAGGTGGAAAAGAACGGATAAAAGAGGGTTGCCCTCTTGACAGGGCTATGGGATTGCCGTATGATTGCTTCATGCTAAACAGCAAATGAATTTTGAAATATTTCATAGGAGTGAATTTGGTATGTCAGTTGATGAAATCTTTCAGACCATGCGGGATCTGGTGTCCGAGCAGTTTGCAATGGAGCCTGCGGAGGTGACCATGGATACTTCTTTCGAGGAGGATCTGGGCGCTGATTCCGTGGACCTGGTGGAGCTGGTCATGGCCATGGAAGAGGAATTTGATATGGGTGAGGCCAACGAGGACGAGCTGGCCGGACTCAAGACCGTGGGCGACGCGGTGAATTTTGTCGCTTCCAAGCTGAAGTAAAAAAGAGTGGCCCCGCCATGCGCGGGGCTTCCTTATGAGGTGAACAGGGATGCAGGAACTGGAGAAAAAATTAAATTATACCTTCCGGAACCAAGAACTGCTGCGGGAGGCGCTGAATCACAGCTCCTACGCGAATGAGCATCGCTCCCAGGGGCTTGGCAGCAACGAACGGCTGGAGTTTTTGGGCGACAGCGTGCTGGGCTTTGTGACGGCGGAGTATCTCTTCGCCCGGCACCCGGACCTGCCGGAGGGGGATCTGACCCGGATCCGGGCGGCGCTGGTGTGCGAGCAGAGCCTTCACGAGGTGGCCCAGAAGCTGAATTTGGGCAGCTATCTGAAGCTGGGCAAGGGCGAGGAGGCCGGCGGCGGCCGCCATCGGGCCTCCATTCTGGCGGATGCAACCGAGGCCGTGTTTGCAGCAGTCTATTTGGACGGCGGCATTACCGCCGCGTCGGAGCTGATCCACCGCGTTCTGCTGGACGTGGAGAGGGAAGAGGTGGTGGAGGAGCGCCGCCGGGACTACAAGACCCTGCTCCAGGAGCACATCCAGCGGAAGGCCGGTCAGGAGCTGACCTACTGCATGGTGCGGGAGGAAGGCCCCGACCACGCCAAGACCTTCGTTACCGAGGTGCGGCTCAACGGCGCCGCCATCGGCGAGGGCAGCGGTCACAGCAAGAAGGAATCCGAGCAGATGGCCGCCAAGTCTGCCCTGGAAAAGCTGGACAATCAATAAGTGTAACGAAAACCACTACCCGGAGCAGATCGCTCCGGGTAGTGGTTTTTTGTATGGAACTTTCGTCAGGACAGCGGCCCGCTGCCCAATACCGTTCCCACCAGCGCCATTTGCTTTTCAGTGGGTGCGGCTCCGTCATACCAGGGGTCAAACCGGATCTCCACGAAGCGGTCGGCGTAGCAGAGCAGGAAATTCCCGATGGGCGTGTTGTCCTCCCGGATGAACCGGTAAGCGTCCAAAGCGCCCCAGGGGGCGGCGTCCACCGGCGTCCAGCTTTGGGAAACCGCGAATTTGAACCTACCGGGGATATTGTAAACCGTGTCCGTGAAGAAGGACTGCTTCACCGGCTCGTAGAGACAGTCCAATTTCACCTCATAGATCTCATAGAGCAATTCCGGGCCGTCCTCCTCGGAAACGATGTCGAACACATAGGGAACCTCCTGCCGGTATTTGTATGCCGTCATCAGCGGTGTGCCTTCAACGGCCCGGCAGCAGGAATAGTCCGTATAGGCGGTTTCTCCCACCAGATCCTCCACCGTCAGGGGCAGGGGATCATGGTAGACGGTGTAGGTGTGCTCCGTGTCACCGGCAGGGTAGGCGGGAGAGGTGCGGGTCTCCGCGTTGACATGGCCCTGGAGCGAGGGAACTTTGTCAACGCGAAAGCCCACCCAGACAAGACCGCCCATAAGGACAAGGGAGCCGATTACGGCAATCAGGATGTTAAACCCCATATTTGCTTCGGCGGAGAAGCCTTTTTTCTTCATAAGCTGACGGCTGCCGTTGACGATCAGCGTCAGCAGCAGAGTGTAAGCAAGAACTGCCGCGAGGGCGATCAGGGTGGACGGGTTGTGGGAAGGACTCAGCAGCGGGAGCGACAGAGCAAGGGCGACCGTAACAAGGAACCCCAAAATTTGCAGGATCTGCCACCATTTACGGGTCCGGGGCGAGAGCAGAACGCCTTCTTCCTCGGCGGCGGTCCGGGCCTTTCGGCACCAGCGGTAGTAGCCGATCAGCTCCACGACGGCCTTGATGCCCAGCATCAGCCAGATGAGAATAGCCGACAGGGTAAAAGTGCTTAGCAGCAGATCCCGGATGGTGTAGGCAGAGCGGAATTGCAGCCAGAGCTGAAGCAGGGAACAGATCAGCAGGCACCAGTTGGCCCGGGCAGAGCCCTTCTTCATGGCGGCGCGGACATTTTCCACCTGCACCACAGGGTCCGTCTCAATAGGGATGGCGTCCGGCGCGGGATTGCGGAAGATCTGCATCTGATAGCGGTTGGTCACCAGCTCCCAGCCGGTGGCTTTGCACAGCTCCCAGAACTCCCGCTGCTCCGCCGGCGGCTCCGGGTCAAACTGACTGGCCTTGGAAAAGTACACCACGGCGTAGTGAGCCTCCGTCGGCTCGCACCGCCGGTAGGTCCAGAACACGGACCCGGACTTTTCCAGCTGCCAGCCCTGACGGGCCATGTCCTCCAGATGGCGGACGATCCCGGCGTGGTCATAGTAGGAATAGAGATTGATCTCCCATTTTTTCTGTCTGTCAAAAAGCTTCATGATTCGATCTCTCCTCTCCGGCCCATGTAGCTGCGGTAATCCTCCGAGAGAATTTGCAGCCGCTGGTATTCCTCAGCCAAGGCCTGTTCCCCGGCGGGGGTGATGAGATAGCTCCGCCTGCGGCCTTCGGTTTTTCGTCTCCATGATCCAGCCGGCAGCCTGAAAGCTGTCCAGCAGGTTGTAGAGGGTGCCGGGGCCTACCGTCACCCGGCCCTGGGTGAGATTGGAGATGCGGGCCATCACGTCGGTGCCGCAGCACTCCTCCCGGAGGGTCAGCAGCACATAGAACATCTGCTCCGTCAGTGTTTGAAATTTCTCCCGGGCCACAGTCCCGCCTCCTCACTATCGATATTCGATATTTCTGTTTACAGCATACTATCGAATATCGATAATGTCAAGAGGGAGATGAAAAACCGGACTGCGAAAAGCAGTCCGGTTTGTAAAACAGAAAGGGAAGCGCCTCAGCGGACGCCCGCCAGCTTACCCTCCAGCCAGCGGTCGATGTCATCGTAGACCTGCTCCCGGCAATCCTCCTTCAAGACCTCATGGCGCAGCTCCGGATAGAGCTTCACCGTCACGTCCCGCATCCCGGCCCGCTGGAACGCGGCAGCGGCCCGCTCCACGCCCTTGGAGCAGTCGCCCACCATATCCATGGCCCCGGAGATGAAGAGGATGGGGGTATGGTGGTTCATTTTACGGATGTTGTCCTCCTTGCAGACAAAGCGGATGCCGGAGAGCATCTCCCGGAACAGCCCCGCCGAGGCGTTGCCCTGACACAGCGGGTCCTTCAGGTAAGCGTCCACATTGTCCGGGTTCAGGGACAGCCAATCCATGCTTGTGCGGTTGGGGGCGAAGCGGCGGTTGTAAATGCCGAAGGAGGCTTTTGTGGCCACGGCGCTGGGCCTGGACTCGCCGTTTCGCAGACATTCGGCGTTGATGACGGCCAAACTGGCCGCCGTGGATGCGGCGCTCATGTAGCCGGTGCCCATGATAATGGCGCCGTCCACCGTGCCGGGATAGCGGATGAGATAAGTCCGGGTCAGGAAGGAACCCATGGAGTGCCCCAGCAGGAAATAGGGCAGGTTGGGGAATTGCCGGTGGGTCAGCTTCCGAAGCTGCTCCATGTCCTCCACCACCCAGTTCCAGCTGCCCTTGGGGCCGAAGTACAGCCGGGGCGCACCGTCAGAGACCGACAGGCCGTGGCCCAAATGGTCGTTGCCCACCACGGCAAAGCCCCGCTCCGTCAGATAACCGGCGAAGTCCTCGTACCGCAGCACGTATTCCGAAACGCCGTGGGCGATTTGCAGGACGGCCCGGGGTGCGCCCTCCGGCAGCCACTCCACGGCGTGAATGGCGGTTTTGCCGTCGGCGGACGGAAAGGTAAATTCACGTTTCACCATGGAAATTTCCTCCTGTGTATGATAAAATGCAGTTTATCATAGTGTAACACGCTTTTTTGAAAATTACCAGAGGAGGAAACCCAATGGAGACCTATATCGCTGCACTGGATCAAGGAACCACCACCTCCCGGGCCATTCTGTTCAACAGCCGGGGAGAGATCGTATCAAAGGCCCAATATCCCTTCCGGCAGATCTTCCCTCAGCCGGGATGGGTGGAGCACGATCCCATGGAGATCTGGGCCACCACGGTCCGGGCGCTGTCCGAGGCGGTGGACGCCGCCCACATCGACCCCAAGGCCATCGCGGGCATCGGCATCACCAACCAGCGGGAGACGGCGATCCTGTGGGACCGCCGGACAGGACAGCCGGTGTACAACGCCATTGTGTGGCAGTGCCGCCGGACGGCGGAGATCTGCGACCGGCTGAAGGCCGACGGCCTTGGAGAAACGGTGACGGAAAAGACCGGCCTGCTGATCGACGCCTATTTTTCCGGTACGAAGCTGAAGTGGATCATGGACAACATTCCCGGCGTCCGCCAGCGGGCGGAGCGGGGAGAACTGTGCGCCGGGACGGTGGACAGCTGGCTTATCTGGAACCTGACCGGCGGGCAAGGCCCATGTGACGGACTATTCCAACGCCAGCCGTACCATGCTGTTCAATATCCATACCCTGCAATGGGACCCGGCGCTCTGTGCCGCGCTGGACATCCCCATGGACCTGCTGCCGGAGCCGAAGTCCAACAGCGAGGTCTACGGCCATCTGGCTTCCGGCTTGCCGGGATTGGAGGATCTGGCGGGCATCCCGGTGTGCGGCAGCGCGGGCGATCAGCAGTCCGCCCTGTTCGGACAGGCCTGCTTTACCCCCGGTCAGGCGAAGAACACCTACGGGACCGGCTGCTTTACCCTGATGAACGTGGGCGATACGCCGGTGCGGTCCCGCAGCGGCCTTGTGACCAGCGTGGGCTGGCAGGTAGGCGGAAAGACGGTCTACGTGCTGGAGGGTAGTGTGTTCAATGCCGGCAGTACCATCCAGTGGCTCCGGGACGAGCTGGGGCTGATCCAGAGCGCCCCGGAGTGCGATCGGCTGGCGGAGAGCGTACCGGACAGCGGCGGCGTGGTGGTGGTACCGGCCTTTACCGGGCTGGGTGCGCCTTATTGGGATATGTACGCGCGGGGCACCATCGTAGGCCTGACACGGGGCAGCACCAAGGCCCATATCGCCCGGGCAGTGCTGGAGTGCATCGCCTATCAGACCGCCGATCTGGTGCGGGTGATGAACGAGGACGCCCCCTGTCCCCTGACGGGACTGCGGGTGGACGGCGGGGCTTCCGTCAGCGATATTCTGATGCAGATCCAGGCAGACCTGCTGCGGCTGCCGGTGGACCGGCCCGCTCAGGTGGAGACCACCGCCTTCGGCGCGGCGGCGCTGGCGGGATTGGCCGTTGGCGTGTGGAACGGCTTTGACGAGTTGGCAGCCCTGCGCCGCAGCCAGTGCGTGTTCCGTCCCCAGCGGGAAGAGGAAGCGTGTCTGGCGGATCTGGCCCGCTGGCATCGGGCGGTAGAGCGCTCCCGGAGTTGGATTGAAAACAATGTGTGAACGCTGTTGCGTTTTTGAAAAAAGGGAAGTATACTAAGGCCATGAATCATTCGGCTGGATAGACCGGCCGTGAAAGGAGCGTTTACGATGGCGTTTTTTGAGGAATTGGGCCGTAAGGCGAAGGATGTGGCCGCTGTGGCGGCTGACAAGGCCAAGGACATGGCGGCTGTCGCCGCGGATAAGGCCCGGGAGACCACGGAAAAGACCAAGATCTCCGTGGCCATCGCCGGTGAGCAGCGGGAAATCGAGAAGAACTGCCGCCTGATCGGTGAGTGGTTCATCAACGAGTATGAGGGAGAACTGCCCGAGGGCGTTCAGGAGCTGGCGGATGCCGTTGCCGCTTCCAAGGCCCGCATCGCGGAGCTGGAGGAGCAGAAGAACGCCATCAAGGTGGAGCACAGTGAAGTATCTGCGGCGGAGCCGGGCATGAAGATTTGCCCGGTGTGCGGCGCGGAGTCTGACAGCAAGTTCTGCCCCAAGTGCGGCGCTCCCATGGATTAACGCATATACAGAAAACCAAGGCCGTCCTATGGGCGGCCTTGGTTTTTGCACGGAATCGAGGAATAGCCTAAAGTGCTGAAGCACTATCCAACGTATTCCGCGTGGAAAAGACAAACACGGCAGGAATGTCCCCCACTAAGGCTTTGTGGAAAAAATGAGCCGCATAAGCGGTAAAATCACGGAAAAGCCGGTTAAAATCCGTCAAAAATTGAACAGAAGGCCGCTTCCTTATCAAGAAAAAATGTGTTACTATTTAAACCATAAAAATGTGGACTGCCGGGCAACGCCGGTTTCCCACTAAGGAGGAGTCCAAATGCTTTCCAACAACATCGATCGGACGCCGGAGGGAGTCCTGACCTTCGCCGGATATGACGTGACCCAACTGGCCAAGGAGTATGGCACCCCCCTCTACCTGATGGACGAGGCGCGCATCCGGGCCAACTGCCGGATGTATCTGCAGGCGTTCCGTGACCATTTCGGCCCCGGCTCTCTGCCACTGTACGCCAGCAAGGCGGCGTCCTTCAAGCAGATGTACCGCATCATGGCGGAGGAAGGCATGGGCGTGGACGTGGTATCCTCCGGGGAACTGTACACCGCTCTCAGCGCCGGCTTCCCGGCGGAGCGGATCTACTTCCACGGCAACTGCAAGACCGATGCGGATCTTGCCTATGGCGTCAGTCAGGGCATCGGCTTTTTTGTGGCGGACAACCGGGAGGAGCTTTTAGCGCTGGAAAAGACGGCGGCAGAGGCCAATGTCACCCAGAAGATCCTTCTGCGGGTAACGCCGGGCATTGACCCCCACACCTACGAGGCCGTCAGTACCGGAAAGGTGGACTCCAAATTCGGCGCGGCGGTGGAGACCGGACAGGCCATGGAACTGGTGAAGCTGGCTCTGACGCTGCCCCATCTGGACCTCCGGGGCCTGCACTGCCATGTAGGCTCGCAGGTGTTCGGAGAGGATGTGTACCAGCGGACGCTGGATATCATGGTACCCTTCCTGGCATCCATCCGGGAGGAGACCGGCGTGACGCTTTCAGATCTGAACCTTGGCGGCTACGGCGTCCGCTATACCGCTGAGGACGAGGCCATTAACATTCCCGCCCGTTTGAAGGAGCTGGCGGCCCATCTGAAGGAGGAAACGGAACGGCTGGGCCTGCCCATGCCCCGGTTCCTGATGGAGCCGGGCCGCAGCATTGTGGCGGATGCGGGGATGACGCTGTACACCGTTGGCTCTGTGAAGCGCATTCCCGGCTATAAGCAGTACGCGGCGGTGGACGGCGGCATGACGGACAACCCCCGCTACGCGCTCTACCAGTCTCGCTACACCGTCTATCACGCCCATAAGTCCGGTTCGATGGAGCGGTTCGATGTGGTGGGCCGCTGCTGCGAGAGCGGGGATATCATCCAGCCCGGCGTGGAGCTGCCGGGAGACACCTGCCGGGGGGACATTCTGGCGGTGTGCACCACCGGTGCTTACAATTACTCCATGGCCTCCAACTATAACCGTCTGCCCCGCCCTGCCGTGGTGATGCTGACCCCGGACCGTATTTACGAGGCGGTCCGCCGGGAGACCTTCGCGGACCTCACGGGACTGGACCTGTAAGCAGGTTTGTTGACAGGCCGGACGGTGACCCGTATAATTGGGCTGTAAGGCTGGCAAACGGAAATCAGAAGAGAGTCGAGACTGCCGATAAAGTGGTAAATTCTCCGCGACGGTAAGGTAGGGCAGCCGTTAGCGGCTGTGCCGCTTTACGGATGCCGCATACCCCTTGCGGGTGAAGGGTGTGCGCGGGAAACCCAAGAAGGGATACACCGTCGGCTCAAGCCAATCAGCGGATATGAAGTATCCGCTGATTGGGAGCCTTCCTCGAAACAGGCTTGCTTTATCCGCCACCGGCGGCGCTTCGCCTGTTTCCCTGCGCCATTAAAATCTTTAGTTTTCAGAACTTTTATGAAGTTCTGAAAACTTGCTCGGCGGGGAGAAAAGACTTTTTCGACACGCAGAGAGAGTCCTTACGGACTCTCTTCCTTTATTGTAAATCAGGAGGAACTGTATGAAATTCCGTCGCTTTTCCGCATTTTTTCTGGCGTTGCTGCTGGCAGCGCTGTGCACGTTCCCGGCCGGTGCTGTGACCGATGACTGCACTCAGGAGACAAACGTCACGACCATCCTGTTCACCCACGATCTCCACTCCCACTTCCTCCCCCAGCCCACGGCGGAGGGAGGGGAGAGCGGCGGCTACGCCCGGCTGAAAACCGTCATCGACGGAGAACGGGCGATGAACCCGGATGCCTTGCTGGTGGATGGCGGCGACTTTTCCATTGGTTCCCTGATCCAGACCCTTTACACCACCCAGGCAGCGGAACTGCGGACCATGGGAGCCATGGGTTATGATGCCGTGACCATCGGCAACCACGAGTTTGACCACAAGGGCACCGGCTTTGCGGAAATGCTGAATTCCGCTAAGGCTGCTCAACAGGCGGCGGTGGAACTACTGCTGGTGGATGCCCGGCCGCTTGAGGATATGGACGCTTACAGAGAGCGGTTCGGCCCGGTTACCCCTGTACTGCCGACGCTGTTAGAGGCCAATTATGCCCCTGCCGATGACAACCAAGACCGGGCGTTCATCCGGTCCGCTATGGAGGACTATGGCGTGACGGACTGCATGACGCTGGAACGAGGCGGCGTGACCTATGGCCTGTTCGGCTTGATGGGGGTGGATTCCGATGAGTGCGCCCCCACCTCCGGCTTTACCCGGACGGACGCCGCCAAAGCGGCCAAGCGCTGTGTGGAGACCCTAAAGGGGGAGGGGGCAGAGATCATCGTCTGCCTGTCCCACAGCGGCACCGGGGACTCGCTGGCGTCCTCCGAGGATGAGGAGCTGGCCAAGGCGGTGGACGGCATTGACGTGATCGTCTCCGGACATACCCACTCCACGCTGGCGGAGCCGCTGGTGGTGAACGATACCTATATCGTCTCCAGCGGCCCCTACTGTCAGAATCTGGGCAGCCTGACCTTCTCGTGGGACGATGGCGGAGAAAAGCGGCTGCTGGATTACCGCCTGATCCCCATTGACGAGACGGTGGCGGAGGACCCGGAGATCGCCGGGCTCGTGGAGCAATGGAAGGACATGGTGGGGGAGACGTATCTGGCCCGGTACGGCCTGACCTATGACGAGGTTCTGACCCATACGGACTACGATCTGACCACGCCGGCGTCCGCCGTGCAGGAGAACAATGGCCTTGGAACGCTGGTGTCCGATGCCTTTTTGTGGGCGGATCGTACCTTGAACGCCGCTTATGCCGACAGCCCCCATACGGTCTCGGTGACAGCGGCCGGCGTTCTCCGGGCCAACCTGCCTGCGGGTGATCTGACAGCTGCAATGGCCTTTGACGTGCTGTCTATGGGCGTGGGGGAGGATGGCACCTCCGGCTTTCCGCTGGTGGCGGTGTACCTCACCGGCAAGGAACTGAAGGCTGCCATGGAGGTGGACGCCTCCGTGACGCCCATCATGCCTGCGGCCCAGCTCTATATGTCCGGAGCCAAGTACGCCTTCAACACCAAGCGGATGTTCTTCAACCGGGTCTACGATGCGGCGCTGACGGACGTGACCTTCGATGAAAGCGGCACGGGAAATGCCTATGAGATCGACGATAACGCCCTCTACCGGGTGGTGACGGGGATGTACTCTGCCCAAATGCTGGGCACGGTGAAAAGCAAATCCATGGGGCTGCTGTCCCTGGAGCCGAAGCAGGCCGACGGCACACCGGTGACAGATTTTGCCGACTGTATTCTCTACGATGCAAATGGTAATGAATTGAAGGAATGGTACGCGCTGGCGGCATATCTGGAGCAGTTCGGGGAGGATGGCCTCCCTGACCGCTACGCCGCCCCCGCCAACGGCTGCAAGCAGGTGTCCGACAGCTTCGCACCGGGACAGCTTTTGGCCGGTTGGAACGGGATCACGTGGGTGGTGTTGGGGATCGTACTGCTGATTTTGGCCTTGATCCTCCTGTTGATTCGCTCCCTGCGCCGCCGCATCCGGCGGAAAAAGCCGACCCCGGTGAACTGATGGAGCATTGAACGAAACCATCCCCGGAATACATGGTACTCCGGGGATGCGTGACTGTCGATAAAGTGGTAAATTCTCCGCGACGGTAAGGTAGGGCAGCCGTTAGCGGCTCTGCCGCTTTACGGATGCTGCATACCCCTTGCGGGTGAAAGGTGTGCGCGGGACTGCGCCCGCAGGCGTGTTTCGGAGCGCAACCGCCGAAGGCGGCTCTTGGCGCGGAGATAACCCAAGAGGGGGAAACGGGCGACGCGCCGCCAGTGGCGGAGAAAGCGAGCCCGTTTCGAGGAAGGCTCCCGGTTTTCGGGCGTCTTGCGCCCGGAAAACGATTAGGCTGGCAACGTATTTCTTTGTCATTGAAATCCTAAGTTTTCAGAACTTTTATAAAGTTCTGAAAACTTGCTCAGCGGGGCGAAAAGACTTTTTCGGCACGATGAAACCCCCGCCCAATTTTGGGCGGGGGTTTGTTTATCCGATTTTGGAAACAGGGGGCGCAAAGCTATTTTCGTTTTCCTTGGCTAAGTAACTGATGATGTCCCGCCGGGTGACGATGCCGATGAAATTATCCAGATCGTCGATGACGGGAATGAAGTTCTGATTCATGGCACTTTCCAGCAGCGCATCCATGGTCACGGTGATGCGGACCGCCGGGTATTTGCTGCCGATGATGTCCCGGACCCGCAGCTCCTCCGCCTTTTTCATGGAGGGATCGTCGGTGTCCAACAATCGCCAGAGGAAATCCCCTTCGCTGACAGTGCCCACATACCGGCCGTCCCGGGTGATGACGGGGATGGCGGTATAGCCCCGGTTACGCATCTTTTCAAGACCTTGGCGGAAGGTAAAGTCATCGTACAGATAGGCGATCCGGCTTTTGGGAAGCAGAAAATAGGCAATGTTCACGCTGAGTGCTCCTTTCCATTTACGAACGCCGACAGCGGCGGAACCGTTCCTTTTCTCTGTATACAGTATACAGGAACCCGTTGTCGATTTCTTGAACAATGTATGAAATTTAAAAAAATAGTCCTTTTCTTTTCGGCAAGGACCTGCTATGATAAAAAATAGTGATAAATGCAACAAGGAGGCGCTGCGATGCTGACAGCCCAGGAATTGAAAACCAGTCCGCTGTTCCATGACATCAGCTATGAGGAATATCGCCGGATGCTGACCTGCTTTCAGGCGGCCCAGCGGTCTTATGTGCCGGAGGAACAGGTCTATGATTTTACATCCTCCCGGACGGACGCAGTAGGCATTGTGGAGCGGGGGCAGGTGTCCCTGATCCGGATCGACGAGGCGGGCGTGGCGACGGTGTTGGAGGACATGGGACCCGGCGGCGTGTTTGGCCGCCATCTGGCCTTTGCGGGCTTTGCGACGGACAGTCTGGAGGTGGTGGCCCGCACCGCCTGCGACATTCTGTTCATCGACAATTCCTGCATATTCAAACGCTGCGAGAATGCCTGCACCCACCACAGCACGTTGGTCTACAATATGATGAACCTGCTCAGCAATAAGACCCGTTCCCTCAGCGAGCGGGTGGACGTCCTGTCCCGGCGGTCCATCCGGGAAAAACTGCTGTGCTATTTCCGCCAGCAGGCGGAGAAGAGCGGGGAGGATGTGTTTACGCTGCCCTTTTCCCTGAGTGTTCTGGCGGACTACATCGCAACGGACCGCAGCGCCATGATGCGGGAGCTGCGGCATTTGAAGGAGCAGGGGATCGTCTGCACCGACGGGCGGCAGATCCGCCTCTTGGGGGAGCGGCCGACGGCTTGAATATGTGACGCGGGGCAATCCTAAAATGAATACCCGGTCTTACTTCGCGTCCTATCGACTTCAAAAAATTCTTCTCAAACGGGCGGGACTGTGGTATCATACAGGCAGAGATATGAAAGGGCGGGTGGCGTTATGCGCAAAGTGCGATGCTATGAGTGCGGTAAGACCTACGATTATGATACCGATGATTTCTGTCCGAAGTGCGGCGCGTTCAACCAGCCGCCCAAGTCCACCACCATCGACGCCAACGGCGCGGTGATCCGGGTGGACGGGATCAATGAGCGGGGCCATGCCGGGTCCTTCGTCCATGAGGAGCTGCATGAGGAGAACCGGGAACGCAAGCGCATGGGCCTTTCCAAGGGCACCCGCCGGACGGCGGCTGCGGCGCCACAGCCGTCTGTGCAGAGAACCGCATCCCGGCAGAGCGGAAGACAAAGCGGGAAAGCGCAGCCTGCGGTGGGCAAGCTGATCTTCTGGATTTTTGCGGCCATCATCGGGCTGAATATCCTCAGTTCTTTAGTCGGACTTTTGCTGATGTGGTGACGGGTTTCCACCCATTTGGGTGAGAAATGCCGGAGAACCGGAATTGGGAAGGGGGCGTGTCTCTGTGAACGTGATTTTGATAATGAGTGCCTTTTGGGTCATATACGGAATCGCCGGTATATTGGGTTTTCAGGTCATCCGAAGTGAATACAGAGGGCATGACTGGACGAAAACCTATGTTCGTTTGCTGGGCGCATCGTGGCTGATGCTGGGTGTCCCGTGGCTGTTGTTCAATCGGATAGCGGTGTATACGGCTGCGAATATCGGGACAGGTTTGCTCTGCATCATTTTGCTTGCGCTGGCCATGCCATCCATTGTGTTTACGTTTTTTATCGACAAAAAATACAGAAATATCCTGAAAAACGAGTAAAAAGACACCGCCTCATGTTTCATGAGGTGGTGTTTCTTTGACCTTGCACGAAACCGGAACAAACTAGCATTGAGTGAGCAAGGCTGTCCTTTTTGTCTGCGTTCCATGATTTTGACAGCGGTATTTTTCCGCCCCGTGCGCAAACTATCCCTGAATACGGAAAGAAAGAGCGATGGGGATGCAAAAGCTGCTGTCAATTTTTGTTTATCTGATTTTGCTGATATTTTTGGAGTCGGCGGCGGAGGTGACGGGGGTACCGGCCTCGGCCCCGGCGGAACTGCCAGAGGAGCCGAGCTATGTAGCTCTCACCTTTGATGACGGTCCCCGGCGGGGCACCACCGCCCGGCTGCTGGACGGCCTCCGGGAGCGGGGGGCCAGCGCTACCTTCTTCTTAGTGGGGGAGCGGCTGGCGGGGAACGAGGATCTGGTGCTGCGGATGCAGGCAGAAGGGCATCAGGTGGGGACCCATACGTGGAGCCATATCCGCCTGGACGGTACGGCCCCAGCGGCGCAGCTCCGGGACATTCAGGCGGCGCAAAACGCAGTCTGCAAACTCCTGGACACGGATAGCTGCTGGCTGCGGCCGCCCTACGGCCTCATTGATCCGGCGGTCCGCACCGGCGTTACGGTGCCTATGGTCCACTGGAGCGTGGACCCTCGGGACTGGGAAAGCCGGGATACGGCGATGGTGGTCCGCTCTGTTTTAAAGGACGTACGTCCCGGCGACATCATTTTGCTGCATGACATCTACCCTCCTCCGTGGAGGCGGCGCTTCAGATCGTGGACGCGCTGGAGGCGGAGGGGTATTGGTTTGTTACGGTGGAAGAGCTTCTGGAGCTGAACGGCATCCAGCCACAGGCGGGGGCCATGTACCGGTCCGGGCGGACGTAGCTCAGTACTGCCGCACCACGGCTACCACTTTGCCCAGGATCTGAGCGTAGGTGCCGTCGATAGGCTCGTAATCGTCATTTTCCGGCAATAGCCAGACGTGGCCGTTTTTCCGGGAAAACCGCTTGACGGTGGCCTCGTCGTCGATCATGGCCACCACGATCTCCCCCTGATTGCAGGTCTGCTGCTGCCGCACCACCACCAGATCACCGGGGAGAATTCCTGCATTCAGCATGGATTCACCCCGGACCCGCAGGGCGAAGTGAACGTCCCCAGGATGCCCGGTGTGGAAGGTGAGGTAGTCCTCGATGCACTCCTGAGCCAGAATGGGACTGCCGGCTGCCACATTGCCCACGATGGGCACCCGGTCCGCCGGTTCCTCCGGCTCCGGGACGGACGGCGCGGCGGGATGGGTCAGGGTGATGGCCCGTCCTTTTCCGGCGCCGATCTCAATGACACCGGCATCCGCCAGCTTTTTCAGATGGAAGTGGACGGTGGAGGGGGACCGCAGGCCAACGGCCTCGCCAATCTCCCGGACAGACGGGGGATACCCCTGCGTCTGGATGCAGGCGGCAATGTAATCATAGATCCTCTGCTGCATGGCAGAAAGCATGAAATGACCTCCATTCTATTGGCAGCTTCCGGCAGCTGCGCCGGAGCAATGTATTTTACAGTCAGTATACCATAGTTTTTCTCAAAATGCAAACATTTGTTCTATGGATAACGAGAGACTTTGACAGATATTTTTTGTAAAATGGACTTGAAATAGGGACAAAGCTATGGTATTATAAACTTCTGTAAGATGATTTTCTGCGCCTGTGCGCGAATGAATGTTCGGAGGTTGTCCACTATGAAGACCGTTGTTACTATTTTGCAGCTGCTTTGCGGCCTTGCTATCATCCTGATCGTGCTGTTCCAGTCCGGCAAGAGCCAGGGCCTGTCCGGTGCCATCGGCGGCGTGGCCGATTCTTTCCTGGCCAAGAACAAGGCCAAGACCATCGACGCTAAGCTGGCTCGCGCTACCAAGTGGTTTGGTGCTGTGTTCCTGGTGCTGACCTTGATCCTGCTGATCCTGAACTAAAAACGGAAACGAAAGAGACGCCTGCGGGCGTCTCTTTTTTGCGTGTTCGGCTGTGGGGGGCGGGGAAGTTCAGCAGGTGATACGGGTGCCGGTTTTACCGTCGATGCCGTCCCGGGCCTTTTCCAACAGGGTAATGAGGGCGGTGCGGCCGGGCTTGGATTCCGCAAATTTGACGGCGGCTTCCACCTTTGGAAGCATGGAGCCGGGAGCGAACTGCCCCTCGCCTATATAAGTGCGGGCTTCCTCCGGCGTCAGGGTATCCAGCCATTTCTGGTTCGGTTTGTTGAAGTTCACAGCTACCTTTTCCACGGCGGTGAGGATGATGAGCATATCGGCATCCAGATGCTCCGCCAGCAGCTCCGAGGCGAGATCCTTGTCAATGACTGCGGCGGCGCCCTTGAGATGGTGATGGTCCGTGGCGATGACGGGAATCCCACCGCCGCCGCAGGCGATGACCACGCTATCTGCCTCCGCCAGCGCCCGGATGGTGGTCAGCTCCACCACGGCCATAGGCTTGGGGGAGGCCACCACCTGCCGCCAGCCCCGGCCCGCGTCCTCCGCAATGTGCCAGCCCTTTTCGCGGGCCATTTTCTCGGCTTCTTCTTTGGACATAAAGGCGCCGATGGGCTTGGTGGGGTGCTGAAAGGCCGGATCGTTTCCATCCACTACTACCTGCGTCAGCACCGTGGCGACGCCCTGCTGAAGACCCCGATTCAAAAGCTCCTCCTTCAGGGCGTTTTGCAGATCGTAGCCGATATAGCCCTGACTCATGGCCACGCACATGGACAGGGGCATCACATCGGCGGACGGCTCCTGCCTGCAGTAGGCGGCGAAGGCATTCTGGATCATGCCCACCTGGGGGCCGTTGCCGTGGGCTACCACCACCGTGTGCCCGGCTTCCACCAGATCCGCAATGGCCTTGGAGGTCTCCTTTACCGCCAGCATCTGTTCCGGCAGATTTTTGCCCAGCGCGTTGCCGCCCAGGGCGATGACGATTCGTTTACCCATACTGTTGCTCCTCATTCCTGACAATTTCTGACAATGGATAATCATAGCGGGGATACTGATGCAATCAGTATCCCCGCTATTGTTGCTTTTATGAGGGGCCAACAGAAAATATAGACTTAGAACCGCTTGCGGCTGTCATTGGCACCATCCAACGCCCGCAGACAGGAGACAGGGTCCTTTACCTGACTCATGAGGATCATGGCGGCGATGATATAGGGCTTGAAGCTGGCCTCCTTGTAGAGGGGTACCAGATACCGATCGAACACGGAGGCGTCCACCTCGCCCTCCTTGCAGGAGACACCGGTGATGTCAGCGGGCAGGCAATGGAGATACAGGGCCTTGCCGTCCTTGGTGCGCTTCATCATTTCCTCAGAGCAGGTCCAGTTCTTGAACTGGGCATTCTGGGCCAGCAGCTTCTGCTCCAGCGCGTCAATGCCCGCCTGATCGCCGGCGGCGTACAGCTTGGTACGCTGTTCCATAGCGGCGAAGGGCGCCCAGCTCTTGGGATAGACGATATCTGCGCCGTCGAAGGCCTCCTCCATGGTGGCAACCTTCTTGTAGCTGCCGCCGGTGGCAGCGGCATTCTTCTTGGCGATCTCCTCTACCTCAGGCATGACGTCATAGCCCTCGGGGTGAGCCAGCACCACATCCATACCGAAGCGGGTCATCAGGCCGATGACGCCCTGCGGGACGGACAGGGGCTTGCCGTAGGAGGGAGAATAGGCCCAGGTCATAGCGATCTTCTTGCCCTTGAGGTTCTCCACGCCGCCGAACTGGTGGATCATGTGGAGCATATCCGCCATACACTGGGTAGGGTGGTCCACATCGCACTGGAGGTTTACCAGCGTGGGTCGCTGCTCCAGAATGCCGTCCCGGTAGCCTTCATCCAGGGCATCCATAAAGGTTTTCTGATATTTGTGACCCTCACCGATGAACATATCGTCCCGGATGCCGATGACGTCCGCCATGAAGGACACCATGTTGGCGGTTTCCCGAACGGTCTCGCCGTGGGCGATCTGAGACTTCTTTTCGTCCAGATCCTGAACCTCCAGACCCAGCAGATTACAGGCGGAGGCAAAGGAGAAGCGGGTGCGGGTGGAGTTATCCCGGAAGATGGAGATACCCAGACCGGAATCAAAGATCCGGGTGGACTGATTCCGCTCCCGGAGATCCCGCAGCGCATCGGCTACGGTGAAGATGGCCTCCAATTCCTCATCAGTCTTGTCCCAAGTCCAATAAAAGTCGGACTTATACATATTGTTGATGTGCAAACGCTCTAAACGGCGGGCCAATTCGATCGTTTTAGACATAATTCCATCTCCTATTCATGAACATAGTTACTGGATGTCATTGTCGGTCAGGGACTGACGGAATTCCGTGGCGTCCTCGGTTTTCTCCTCCGTTTTGTACAGGCCGGGCACGGCGGCGTACAGGGCGGCGCAGGTCACGAGATCCTGCTTCCAGGTGATCTCGTTGGGCGCATGAGCCTGCGATTCCGCGCCGGGGCCGAAGCCCACGCAGGGGATGCCGTACCGGCCCTGAATGGACACGCAGTTGGTAGAGAAGGTCCACTTGTCGATGAGGGGGCGGTTCCGCAGGTGCATGGCGTCGTATTTGGGGTCGGCGTCAGCGTGGCCGATGCGCGCCTCACCCCAGAGGGCCTTGTGGGCGTCGGCCAGAGCCTGCACGTGAGCGGCGCTCTCCTTGTTGATCCAGGTGGGGAAGAAGCACTCGGTTTCGTAGACCTCGCCGGTCCAGGAGGGCCGGTCATACATGTACATACTGACCTTTACATCATCCTTATACTTCTGGACGGCGGGCAGAGCCTCGATCTCCTTCAGGCAGGAATCCCAGGTCTCGCCGGCGGTCATGCGGCGATCCACGGAAATGGCGCAGCTATCCGCCACAGCGCAGCGGGAGGGAGAGGTATAGAAGATCTGGGACACGGTGCAGGTGCCACGGCCCAGGAACTGAGCGTCCTCGGCGTGCTCCGGGTTGAATGCCGGATTCAGCATCTTCACGAGCCCCTTGATCTCATTGGAGGGGCCGTCGCCGTTTTCGTTGAGAGCGCGGATGTTCTGGAGGATATCGGCCATTTTGTAGATGGCGTTGTCTCCCCGCTCCGGAGCGGAGCCGTGGCAGGAGATGCCCTTCACATCCACGCGGATCTCCATGCGGCCCCGGTGGCCCCGGTAGATGCCGCCGTCGGTAGGCTCGGTGGAGATAACGAACTCGATCTTGCTCCGGGCGTCCTCGGGACCGTTGAAGACCTTGTTGACGATGTACTGCCAGCACATACCGTCGCAGTCCTCCTCCTGCACGGAGCCGACCACCATGATCTTATAGCCTTCAGGGATCAGCCCCAGATCCTTCATGATCCTGGCGCCGTAAACGGCGGAGGCCATGCCGCCCTCCTGATCGGAGCCGCCCCGGCCGTAGATCACGTCCTCGGTCTCATAGCCCTCGTAGGGGTCGGCCTCCCAGTTGGAGAGGTTGCCGATGCCCACGGTGTCGATGTGGGAGTCGATGGCGATGATCTTCTCGCCGTCGCCCATCCAGCCGATGACGTTGCCGAGACCGTCGATCTCCACCTTGTCATAGCCCAGATGCTCCATCTCAGTCTTGATGCAGTGGACGACCTCGCGCTCTTCGCAGCTTTCACTGGGGTGAGAGATCATTTCCCGCAGAAAGCGGGTCATGTCCGCCTGATAGTTTTGGGCCGCAGCCTTGATCGCTTCAAAATCCATATCATTACCCTCCATGATCCGGTTTTATAAAGTGCGTATGCAGGGGGTGCTTTCACTCTTATCATAGCACGATTCCCAATGGTGTCAAACAAAATTTGCGTCTGGCGATTTCCGCAAAAAGCGCAGGATCACACCCGTGAAAAACCGAGAAAAATCTGCCTGCGAGGGAAGAAAAAAGAGAGACTGCTGCCAGGGTATAGCAGCTCGGTCAGGCACAGCCTGCCGCACATTCGGAGGCCATAAAATACTGTCAGCTGTGTGGTTATCCCGGCATGGTCAGCGTCCTGCGGCAAATCACTAGCAATCGGGCAGGCTTGAAGCTCAGCGCCGGGAATTCCACCAGTTGGTGTACGCCGCCGCGTAGTTGGTCTTAAACCCCAACACGCCGCGCGTAACCATTTTCTCCCACCAATCGGGATAATCTCCCAGATTCGAGAACACATGGATCCCATGCTCTCCCAGCCAGCGAACATCCTCGCAGGTAAACGCATCCGCGTTGAGCCCCACTTCAAACAGATCCATGTTCGGGATCATCCGCTTGGTTTCCTCCGTTAAGCGGCGAATATTAGCCCCCATCCGCAAACCGGTTGGCTTTCCGTTTTTGCGAACTGCCGCCTGCATTTCTTCCACGTAGACCGGATCTCCGGAAAAGAGGATGTAGCTGCCGGTATTGGGAGATCGACTGAGTAATTCCAGTATCGGTCCGGCAAGGCCGGGGGCTTTGACTTCGACTTCGACCGTGATGCTTCTGCTCTGAGCGGCCAGCCATGCGTCAAAATCGGAAAAGCGCATCAGATGAGCCATGCGCCCATCCTCCGCCAGGGCCGTTTCGTAATCCCGCCCCTCGACCTGACCCATGACAAGCTTTGGCAGCGTTGCCAGCAATTCGATCTCGGAATGCTCCGGCGGCACTTCGCTCAGCAGGTGATTTGCGTAAGGCAATTCGATTTTCTGGATCTCATCCCAGGTCAGATCTCTGATCCGGCGATTTGATCCGCCGTCTGGATGGCCGAGCGTCATCCGGGTGAAATTGCTGTCGTGGGCAATGACGATCTCGCCGTCTCTGGTCATTTGGACATCAATTTCGATCCCCTCGTATCCGCCGTCCACGGCTCCCTGGAAAGCGCCCAGCGTGTTTTCGGGCGCAGCCTGGACTAAGCCGCGATGAGCGAACCGCTGCGGCCCGGTATATGCGTTTACATTTTTCATGGCCTTGTACTCCTCGTGTTTTTTTGGGTGTTATAACCGGGATCATGCCGCGGAAGAAAGCGGGGGTGCAGAATACACGCGGATATCCCGATAAAAGTGAGCATTGCGCGCTTCGATCCGGCAATTTCTTCACCGGAAGGGTAGGGGATACCCAATTATAGGGCAGATCTCAGAGAGGTGCAATGTAAAATTTCAATCGGGTCATTTGTTTGCCCCGCGATCATCGTATTTCTGCATCGATGAAAATGCCTGCGACAAAATAGAAAGCGCTTGCGCAATAGTTTGCGTTGATGTTACGTTTGCTTAACTATGCAAGGTGCATAAAATGAATGCACTTGTCCTATTGTAATATGCCAAATATATATTAAATTCTTGACTTTCTCTTATGAAAAATGTATCATAAAAACCAGGAGGACTGAAAACGTTTGCGATAGCAAGCCGCACCTCCACGCAAGAGGAAAGAGAGGGATCCTGTCCACGATGAAACCATTAGATCAGTCTTATTCGAAATCCAGGCGTTTCAAGAATCAGGTCAAGGCAGTCGTAACCAACCCCTATAACGTGATCGTGCTGGTTGCCATTGTTTTGTTGACTTATTTGATCGTTCTTCCCCTGGTAGACATGCTCTCCACCACGTTCCAGCTCGCGCAGCGGGACCTGAGAGCCACCGGCGGCACCATGGCCGACGTAGGCAAATTTACCCTGTACTATTGGCAGCGGCTGCTGGCCAGTGACCTTTCCTGGAATCTGCTGTTCAAGCCCCTGCTGAACTCCCTGACCATCGGCGTCGGCGTTTCCGTATGCGCCATCGCCCTTGGCTCCATACTGGCCTGGCTGATGGTCCGCAGCGACCTTCCCTTCAAGCCCTTCTTCTCCTTGGCGGTGATCATCCCCTATATGATCCCCTCCTGGGTCAAGTCTCAGGCATGGCTGAGTATGTTCAAGACCCCCCGCGTCGGCGGCGCTCCCGGCTTTATCGCGGCCCTCATGATGAATGCGGGCATATCCACGGAGCAGATCGAAGCCATTCTGTCTCCCATCGCTTACGGCCGTCTGGCGATCATCATTGTGCTGACGCTCCACTATTACGCATATACATATCTGCTGGTGTCCGCAGCACTGAACTCCATCAACTCCGAGCTGGAGGAGATGGGCGAGATCCAGGGAGCCAGCAAGCCCCTGATCCTGCGGAAGATCACCCTGCCTCTGGTGCTGCCCGCTATGCTTTCCGCCGTGATCCTGACCTTCTCCAAGGCCATCGGCACCTTCGGCACCATCAACTATCTGGGTTCTCCCGTCAGCTTCCGGACGCTGTCCAGCGAGCTGTATTCCAACAGTAAGTCCCAGAACACGCAGACGGCCTTCGCCATGGCCATCCTGATGATCTGCATCGCTTCTCTGTCGGTGTTCATCAACCAGCGGCTCATCGGCGCCCGCAAGTCCTACGCCACCATCGGCGGCAAGGGCGGACGGTCCACCCCCATCGGTCTGGGCGGTTGGAAGCCCATCGTGACCATCATCCTGTTCATCTTCTTCATCGTCGGCATCATCATGCCGGTGATCATCCTGATCCTGGAGAGCTGCATGCTGAAGGAGGGCACCTATTCTCTGTCCAACTTCACGCTGTACTACTGGATCGGCGAGGGTGATCCCAACATCATGGAGGGCGTCTCCGGCATCTTCAAGAATGAAACCTTTATGATGTCTCTGGTGAACTCCCTGAAGCTGACCCTTGTCAACGGCGTGTTCGGCACCATCTTCGGTCAGATGCTCGGTTACATCTGCGCCAAGGGCCGCGGCAAGCTCCACGGCAAGCTGGTGGAGCAGCTGGTGTTTATCCCCTACCTGATCCCCTCCGTGGCGTTCGGCGGCATTTACCTGTCCATGTTCTCCAAGCCTCAGACGCTCTTCGGCGTAACGCTCATTCCGGCCCTGTACGGCACCTTCGCCCTGCTGACGCTGACCTCCGTGGTCAAGCATCTGCCCTTTGCCTCCCGCGCCGGTACCTCCAACATGCTGCAGATCAGCGGCGAGCTGGAGGAGGCCGCCACCATTGAGGGTGCAGGCTTCTTCAAGCGCTTTGTCAAGATCGTGTTCCCCCTGTCCAAGGGCGGCTTTATTTCCGGCTTCATGCTGATCTTCGTTTCCATTATGAAGGAATTGGATCTGATCATCCTGATCATGACGCCCAAGACCTCCACGCTGCCGTATCTGGCGTTCCAGTACCAGAACCAGAATTGCCCGCAGGCTTCTAACTGCGTGGCCATCGTGATGTTCTCCATTGTGTTCCTGGTATACGCACTGGCAAATATCTTCGGAGACGCAGACCTGGCCAAGAGCATGGCCGGCTGAGATGAGATAAAAAAGAGGAGACGAGACCATGAGTAAAATTGAACTGACTCATATTGATAAATATTACGGCAAAAACCACGTTCTGAAGGATCTGAACCTCACCATCGAGGACGGCGACTTCATGACCCTGCTGGGGCCCTCCGGCTGCGGCAAGACCACCACCCTCCGCGTGGTCTCCGGCCTGGAAAAGCCCCAGAGCGGCATTATCCTGATGGACGGCAAGGAGATCGTCAACGCGGCGGAGGCTTCTTTCGCCCCGCCCAGCAAGCGCAACCTGAATCTGGTGTTCCAGTCCTACGCGCTGTGGCCCCACATGACCGTGTTCGACAACGTGGCCTTCGGCCTGCGTATCCGCAAGGAAAACAGCGAGACCATCGCCAAAAAGGTCGCCAGCGCTCTGGACCGTATGCAGATCGGTGAATTCGCCAAGCGCTATCCTACCGAGCTGTCCGGCGGCCAGCAGCAGCGTGTGGCCATCGCCCGCGCCATTGTTTCCGAGCCCAGACTGCTCCTGCTGGACGAACCCCTTTCCAATCTGGACGCCAAGCTCCGCGTGGATATGCGCGCCGAGCTGAAGCGGCTCCATCACGAGACCGGCACCACCATCATCTACGTCACCCACGATCAGGTGGAGGCACTGACCATGTCCACCCGCATCGCCCTGTACCGCAAGGGCGAGCTGGTGCAGGTCGCACCGCCTCTGAGCTGTATGACAACCCTGTGAACCTCTACACGGCCGACTTCATCGGCAACCCCAGCATCAACTTCGTCAAGGGCACCGCTCAGGTGGAGGCCGGCGGTATGCGGGTCGATAGTCCTCTCGGTCAGCTGGGCTTCGAGCGGGGCGATATGACCGAGGCCGCGCCCCAGTCCGGCAGCGTCGATGTGACCATCGGCGTCCGGCCCGAGCAGCTGTCTATCAGCCGTCAGGCGGATGACGCGCATTGGGTGGAAGGCCGCGTTTACTCCGGCATGCCCGCCGGTTCCGAAACGCTGGTCAGCGTCCGGGTGGGCGACACCATGCTGACGGTCAAGGAGCTTGGCTCCACCCACTACGCCAGCGACGAGCCGGTGTATCTGGGCTTCAATCCCAAGAAGGTCAACGTTTTCGAAACCAAGAGCGAGAATCTGATCAAATACTGCGTGTAAATTTGTACCACTGCGGCAGAGTCCGCGAAAATAAAAATTTGATTTGGAGGAAAAGAACATGTTGAAGCGCAAGAAGCTCCTGGCGGCACTGTTGGCTGGCACGATGATGCTGAGCCTGGTCGGCTGCGGAAAGAAAGCCGACACGTCCGGCGACACCACCGATCCCAACACTCCCCCTGCGGAAACCCAGCTGACCCCCTGGGAAGAAGCTTCCCAGATCTACAACACCGAGGAAACCGATGAGGAGCTGTATCAGAAGGCCCTTGATGAGGGCGGCACCGTGACCCTGTACTCCATCTCCTCCAGATGCACCAAGGTGGAGGCCGCTTTCGAGGAAAAGTATCCCGACATTGACTGCGTTCCCTTCGACATCTCCACCAACGAGCTGCTGGAGAAGGTCACCCGTGAGTATGAGGCCGGCCAGCATGTAGCCGACGTTGTCCACATCAAGGACCAGGACGGCTCCATGTGGAACCAGTATGTGGCCAACAAGACGTTCTACAACTATCAGCCCGCTGACATCTTCGCCCACATCGACCCCAGCTACACCGCGACCGCCACGCCCCTGTACATTGAGCTGACCCAGCTGTTCTACAACACGGAGGCTTATCCCGACGGTTCTCCCATCACCAATATCTGGCAGCTGACTGAGCCCCAGTGGAAGGGCAAGATCATGATGCAGAATCCTCTGGACAACCTGGCCTGGGGCTCCTGGATCACCGGCTTCTGCGTAGGCGAGGAGCCGAACCGTCTGGCCGAGGCCTATAAGGCCCTGTACGGCGAAGAGCTGAAGCTGTCCGACGGCTGCGAGAACGCCGGTTATGAGTTCCTGAAGCGTCTGCACGCCAACGAACCGATCTTCACCGCCTCCTCCGACGCGATCGCCGAGGCTGTCGGTACCCCCGGCCAGAAGGATCCCCCCGTTGGCTTCTGCGCTTCCTCCAAGCTCCGCAAGGCCGCCGATAACGGCTGGGTCTTCGCTCCCGTGAATCTGGAGCCTGACACCGGCATCCCCGCTGTCAACACCCTGTACGTTGTGGAAGGCTGCGAGCATCCTGCCGCCGCCAAGCTGCTGATCCGCTTCATGATGGGCGGCATCGACGGTGACACCTCTGGTTACAAGCCCTTCAACACCCTGGGCGGCTGGCCTGTCCGCGATGACATCGAACCCGCCGAGGGCTCCACTCCCTTCTCCGAGATCAACGTTGCTCCCTTTGACGCCGACGAGATCTTTGTGAATTACAACGCCGTCCGCGATTTCTGGCAGATGTTGGGCTGATCGGTCCTTCCATCCGCTGACTGTATGTAAGCAAGAGCGGCGGACGATCGTCCGCCGCTCTCTTCATCCCAAAAGCTTTTTGGGACGAAGAGAGCGCAGGCTCTCCGCTTCATTTTCAAAACTGCGAGGTATCTATGAGCTTCTTTATCGACAAGCATGGCCGCAGAAAAAGCCCCATTGCGCTGGCGGCGTGCGGTGCGGCCCTGTTGGATCTGGCCGTTTACTTCTGTACAGCCGCGCTTCTGGCAGGACCGCTGTACCGGACCGTCTCTTTCGGCGGCGAAACGGTCACCTCCATGCTCCACACCATCATCATCACGGTCATCAGCACGCTGCTCTGCTGCCTGTTGTTCCTGCTGAAGGACAAGCGGGTGGTGCCCTACGGCTTTGCTGGGCTGGCTGTGATCCTGCTGATGTTCTGCGCGGCGGCGTGGATGCTGCCGCAGGAGACGAGAGGCTCTATGCTGCGCCTGTTTCTGACGGTCGGCCTGCCGCCGGTGCTGCTTGGCAACGCCGTCAGCTGGCCCATCTACCGAAGGCTGCGGAAGGCGCATCCCGAGTATTTCGTCAGAAAGACCATCTCGGAGGAACTGAAAGAGGCGGTGGAACAGGAGCAGAAAAAGAAGCCCGCCGCAAAGCCGGTATCCGATCCGGTCCAGACGCCGGAGCCGGATATATCCCCCACAGAGGCCCTGTTTGGCCCGGAAAGCTCCGGAACGGCTCCCGGTGCGTTCCATAACGCCCAGGATGAGGCCATGCTGTTTTACGAAGACGATGACGATGAATCATAAATAATGACCGGTAAGGAGGACCCACCAATGCTGAATACCGTTTTATTCGATATGGGCGGCACATTAGAGGACATCTGGAACACTCAGGAGACCCAGGCGAAGGCCATGGACGCGCTGCAGAAAACCCTGCGGGCGCACGGCCTGGAGCCGGGATGCAGCCCGGAGGAGTTTGACCGCCGGGTCATGGCTGGCCTGAAAGAATACAAGCGCTGGAGCGAGGGCCTGGAATTGGAGAAGAAGCCGGAGGAGATCTGGCCGGATTACTATCTGAAAGAATTTGGCTTCGACCGGGAAAAGCTGATCCCCATTACGGAGGAGCTGGCCAATCTCTGGGAGGTGACCTATTACCACCGGGAGCTGCGGGGCGACGTTCTGGAAACGCTGGAAGCGCTGAAGGCCCGCGGCTACCATATCGGCATCATTTCCAACAACGCCTCCCTTTACAACGTGTTCAACATGCTGGAGGAGTACGGCATCCGGGGCTGCATGGAGGATGTGACGGTTTCCAGCGTGACCGGCTACCGCAAGCCCCATCCGGAGATCTTCCGCATTTCTCTGCGGCAGATGCAGACCACAGCCGAAAACTGCGTGTATGTGGGCGATACGATTTCCCGTGACATCATCGGCGCCAAGCAGGCGGGCTTCGGCAAAGCCGTTCAGATCGTCTCCGCCCTCTCTGCCCAGAAGGACGCGGCAACGGCGGCGGACGCGGAAAAGCCCGACCTTGTGATCCAGAATCTTCTGGACATGATCCCCTGGCTGGATCAGATCAACCCCGATATGCACATTGACGAAGCCCAGCAGTCCTCCGGAATGTTCGTTCCGTTTTTCTGAATGAACGCAGCGTGACGTTAGGGCAAGAGCTATCAGCAGAACAGAGCATCATAGTTGTCCAACGGAGAGAAGCACAGTTGAATACTGAAAAAAGCGGATGCACGTCTCAGGCGTGCATCCGCTTTTGCATAGCAAAATAAGAAATGTGCCATTTCCTCGCCCCTGCGAGGCAACCGGAAATGATGCACGAAAGCTTCATGCACTGGCATTTGCGCATGTTCGTGGTGCGCTGCTCTTGCATGAAGCTTTATACCGAAAACTACTCGCTGGGCGAGTCGTTCAATAGGAGCTTCTGCCGATGAGGAAAAATAAAACTTTCTCAGTTATGGTAGAAATACGGTCTGGCAAGGCTTCTTTGAACGCAAGCTATAGTATGCTGTTCTCCGTTACGCACAGAGTGAAATGTAATAACGCAGGTGTCTGCCATCTATTGCTATATGGCAGACACCTGCAAAAGTGCCGATTTCAAAAGTCCACGGGTCTTATCAAAGCAATCCCTAAAAATAGGATGATCGGTTTATTGATCCGTGTTTTCCTGAGGCAGGATCAGGTTCAGCAGAACTGCCATAATTGTGGCAATGACCACCGGCGTCTTACCGAAAATAATCGTAATGCTCTCTGGGAACTGGCTCAACGCAGACGAGGATTGAGAGATACCAACGCCCAACGCAGCCGACAGCCCTACAATGGTAGTATTGCGGGGGGAGATGGTTTCGGACGCGATCAGCTTCATGCCGGTCATAGCGATGGTGGAAAATACGGTGATGGTCGCTCCACCCAGCACGCATTGCGGAATCGTCGTTAAAATAGCTGAAAATTTAGGAATCAGACCCGCAAGCAGCAAAAATCCGCCGGCCAAAGCAAAAACCACCCGATTAACGACCTTATTTGTAGTAACAATACCTACATTTTGCGAATAGGTCGCTGTTGGCAGGCTGCCGAAAAATGCCGACAGCACATTGGTCAGGCCATAGGTAACAATACCGCCCTGCAGCTCTTGATCCGTGGGTTCCCGGTTCAACCCTCCCACCGTGGTGGCGGTCAAATCGCCGATCGCCTGGATCGCGTTGATGGCGAACAGCAGTGCAAGCGCGATGCAGGCCGAAAACTCAAACTTGATGCCGAAATGCATGAATTGGGGAAGGGAGAACCACGCCGCGTCTCTCACTTCAGAGAGATCCACCATGCCAAACACAGCGGCGACAATATACCCGGCGATCATGCCCAGCAGAATGGCGGCAAGCTTGCAGATGCCCTTGCCCTTGTTGGACATGACCATCACAACGATCAGAGTGAACGCCGCCACCGCCCAGTTTTGCCATGAGCCGTGAACCAGCGCGGAGGTCAAGCCCTTTCGCAGCACGACTACCTCGTAAGTATTCCCGGCACCGCCAGCCATATAATTGATGGCGGTAGGATAGAGAGAAAGACCGATCGTGAACACCACCGTGCCGGTGATGATGGGTGGGAAAAATCTGCGGATCTTCTTCACAAAAACACCCACAACAGCGGCAACGATACCGCCAACGACCATTGCACCCGCGATGGTGGCAATGTCTCCGCCGCCGCCAACGATGGCCTGCATACTGGGCAAGTAAGCAAAGCTGATGCCGAACATTACAGGAAGTCCGGAACCCAGCTTGCCGCCAATGGGGAATAACTCGATCAGGGTCGTCACTGCGGACATGACCAAGGATACCTGAATGAGCAGAACGCGTTCACTCTGCGGTAATCCAAGCGCGTTGGCAATAATGATCGCCGGGGTAACACAGCCGACGATCATAGCGACTAAGTGTTGCAGTGCCAAGGAGATCGACATTCCAAGGGGCGGAATACCATTGAGCTGAAATAGTGCTTCGCGGCTGTAGTTACATTGTTTCATAAATCGTTTCCCTCGCTATCATCTGACTGGCAACAGAGGCGTATTTATTAAAATTTCCCTCATCAAAGCCTGAATTTTTGACAAAGTATACAAACTATTATAACCGAAAACCGCAGAAAGTCAACAGCTTGTCCTATAAGGCGCTTTGCGTGAACATCTTATAATGCGAGAACGGCAGCCTTACGCTGGAACTGGCAATTTCCGTTAGTCCGTTTGAGCAATTCGATTCTGGCTTTGAACTTGGGGGTTGTGACTACCTGAGATCCAGAGGATTTGCGATAGATACGCAAGCTGCTCCGGCTGAAAAAGGGCACTGACATGATTTGCATAGAAAAAAGGGGGGAAGAGGGGGGAGAATCCCTACACGATTGACCAATTTTTAAAACTGTACTGATTTGAGCACTATCTGGGCTATGCCCGGATAGTGCTCTTTGGTTACGGGCGATTATTTGAGTATTCCGCGCGAGATTGCGCACCTCAACCGCTCAAATTGAGCATCCATTCCGGCGGGATTGAGCACCCTTGCCGCCGTCGTTGAGCACTGCGGTAAAATGTAGATATGCGTCAGATTTCTGGCGTAAATATCTGCAAGGAGGTCACCTGTATGACCAATTACCGCGAGATCCTCAGGCTCCATAGCCTGGGACTCACACACCGAGAGATCGTAGATGCCGCTGGTTGCGGTCGCAACACGGTCACACGTACATTAGCCCGGGCTCGGGAACAGAAACTTGACTGGCAGCAAGCTCAGTCCATGTCGCAGCAGGGAGTTTCCCAGCGTTTATTTCCAACCGAGCAAAAGGATCCTGTCTACAAGATGCCGGACTACGAGTGGGTGCACCGTGAGATGCAGAAGAACGGCGTCACCTTGAGCCTGCTGTGGCTGGAATACTGCGACCAGTGCCATCAGAACGGCGAACTGCCCTACAAATCCACCCAGTTCAATAAGTATTACGCGGACTATGTCCACAAAACGAAAGCCACCGTGCACTTTTCGTGCTGTTCCCGGAGCTTGAAGATCTCGTCGGCAATTTCGTCGTAGGCTTCTTTGCTATTGGCTTTTTTGAGAAGCTCTTTTTGGAGTCTCTGCAGTCTTTCTTTGATACCATCAGCGGTATTTTGCTGAGCGCTTCGGATCACCTTTGCGATGTTCTGCTGGAGCTGCGCCTGGTAGGTTGACTTATCGCCAAGGAGCGTGTTGATCGCCTGAACTACCACATTTTCCAATACCATCTCATTGACGATTCTTGCGTGGCATTCCTGTCCGGTTGGCTCCAGTCTACTGATGCAGCGCCAGACGACGGATTTGCAGCCGCGATTGTTCCAGTGGATTCTGCGGAACATTTCACCGCATTCGCCGCAAATGACAATCTGTGCAAAGCAGTGGTTGCAGCTGTAGGAGCGCTTTTTGCCATTGGCACTGGTTTTGACCACTCGCCTGCGTACCAGTTCTTCCTGTACCCGCAAGAAGATGTCCTTTGGAATGATTGCTTCGTGATTGCCTTCCACATAGTATTGCGGAACAATGCCGTTGTTCTTGACTCTGGTTTTATTCAGGAAGTCTGTGGTGTAGGTCTTCTGAAGAAGAGCATCACCGATGTATTTTTCATTGTGAAGAATCTTGTTGATGGTGCTGGTCCACCATTTTGTTTTGCCAGCGCCGGTGAGGATGCCGTCTGCTTCCAGGCCTTTTGCAATCCGGTCCATAGAGTAAAGGCATTGTCGTAAAGAAGCTCCTCGGTTACCGCCGCTGTTTTCAGAAGCTGGACGGCACCTTCCGGCCCCCTGAACCCAAACCGGAAACGGATGTCCCGCAATCGGGGAATGGTCCCGGAGTACAGGCAGCGGAAGGCGAATTACCTGATTTGAATGAAATATCCGATTCCGGTAAAAGTAGACAGAGAGCAGATATAGCATACGAAGAACCCTTGGCGCAGCCTGAATAGGCTGCGCCTTTTGCATATAAAAGCGGACAAAGGCGAGCGCATCGGTTCAGATGCGCCCGCCTTTTCTGCATTTATTCTTGCTGCTTGGCCCGCTGCTTTGCAACGCTTGCGTGATGCTTTGCTTTGGATGTTTCCCCATGGGGCAGGTCCCACGGAGCCCCCTCGATTTCACTCAAATTGCCCGAAATGAATCCGGGCAATTTCAAGGTTTCACTTTGCGAAACGCTTGTACGCCGCATTTGCGGCGGCATGACCATGCCTCAGAACAATCCGGTGATTTTTCCATCCTTGTCCACGTCGATCTTTTCGGCAGCGGGGACCTTGGGGAGACCCGGCATGGTCATGATGTCACCCGTGAGGGCTACGATGAACCCGGCGCCGGCGCTGACCTTCAGGTTCCGCACGGTGACGGTGAAGCCCTCGGGCGCACCCAGCAGAGTGGGATCGTCGGACAGGGAATACTGGGTCTTTGCCATGCACACCGGCAGATCGCCGAAGCCCAGATCAAAGAGCTGCTGGGCCTGCTTCTGGGCGGCGGGGGTCAGGACGGCCTGCGCGCCGCCGTAGACCCGGTTTACAATGGCGTTGAGCTTATAGATGAGAGAGGTGTTGTCGGGATAGGCGAAGGTGAACTCCTCCGGGCTCGGCTGCTCCGGGCAGGGCTCCTCGCACAGGCGTACCACCTCGGCAGCCAGAGCCTTGCCGCCCTCGCCGCCCTTGGCCCAGACCTCGGACAGCACAGCGCGGACGCCCAGCTCCCGGCACTTGTCTTCTACCAACCGCAGCTCGGCTTCCGTGTCGGTGGGGAAGGCGTTGACCGCCACCACGCAGGGCAGGTGGAAGGTGTTGCGGATGGTGTCTACATGATGGAGCAGATTGGGCAGGCCCTTTTCCAGAGCGTCCAGATTTTCGTGGTTCAGCTCGGCCTTGGGCACGCCGCCGTGGCTTTTCAGTGCCCGGACAGTGGCTACCACCACCACGGCACTGGGCCGCAGGCCCGCCAGACGGCACTTGATGTCCAGGAATTTTTCCGCGCCCAGATCCGCGCCGAAGCCGGCCTCGGTCACAGCGTAATCGCCCAGCTTCAGAGCCATGCGGGTGGCGGTGACGGAGTTGCAGCCGTGGGCGATGTTGGCAAAGGGACCGCCGTGGATCAGCGTGGGCGTACCCTCCAGTGTCTGCACCAGATTGGGCTTCAGTGCGTCTTTCAGCAGGGCGGTCATAGCGCCCTCAGCCTTCAGATCGTGGGCGGTGACAGGCTTGCCGTCATAGGTGTAGGCCACGATCATACGGCCCAGCCGTTCTTTCAGATCGGTGATGCCGCTGGCGAGACACAGCACCGCCATGACCTCGCTGGCCACGGTGATGTCAAAGCCGTCCTCCCGGGGAACGCCCTGCATTTTGCCGCCGATGCCGTCAATGATGTGGCGGAGCTGGCGGTCATTCATATCCACGCAGCGCTTCCAGGTGATCTGCTTTACGTCGATCCCCAGAGCGTTGCCCTGCTGAATGTGGTTATCCAGCATGGCGGCCAGCAGGTTGTTGGCCGCGCCGATGGCGTGGAAATCGCCGGTGAAGTGGAGGTTGATGTCCTCCATGGGGACCACCTGAGCGTAGCCGCCGCCGGCAGCGCCGCCCTTGACGCCGAACACGGGACCGAGAGACGGCTCCCGCAGAGCGGCCACGGCGTTTTTGCCCAGCTTTCGCAGACCGTCGGCCAGACCCACGGAGGTGGTGGTCTTGCCCTCGCCTGCCGGGGTAGGGTTGATGGCGGTCACCAGGATCAGCTTGCCATCGGGTCGGTCGGCCCGATCCTCCAGCAGACGGTGATCGATCTTGGCCTTGTAGCGGCCATACTGCTCCAGATATTCCTCATCGATCCCCGCGGTGGCGGCGATCTCCGTGATGGGGCGCATCCGGCACTGCTGGGCGATCTCAATATCAGTCAACATGATCCGTGTCCTCCCGTTCTCAAATGTCAAAATACTTCTTCGCAGACTGGAACAGCTTCATATCATAGCAGCCGTCCACGTTTTTGTAAAGGCCGTCGGCCACACGCTCGGAGTGGCCCATCTTGCCCAGTACCCGGCCATCGGGAGACATGATGCCCTCCACAGCCCAGATGGAACCGTTGGGGTTTACGTCCACGTCCATGCCGGGGACACCGTGCTCGTCCACATACTGAGTGACGATCTGGCCATTGTCAGCCAGCTTCCGAACCAGCTCCTCACTGCACAGGAACCGGCCCTCGCCGTGGGAGATGGGGACGGTGTAAATATCACCCACCTGCGTCCCTGCCAGCCACGGAGAGCGGTTGGAAGCGATGCGGGTCCGCACCAGACGGGACTGGTGGCGGCTGATGGTGTTGAAGGTCAGGGTGGGGCAGGTCTCGTCGGTGTTGATGATCTCACCGTAGGGGACAAGACCCAGCTTGATGAGCGCCTGGAAACCGTTGCAGATGCCCAGCATCAGGCCGTCCCGGTTTTTCAGCAGGTCCATGGCGGCGTCCCGCACCTCCGGGTTGCGGAAGAAGGCGGTGATGAACTTGGCGGAGCCGTCCGGCTCGTCACCACCGGAGAAACCGCCGGGGACGAAAATGATCTGACTGTCCCGGGCTGCCTTGGCGAAGCGGCTGATGGAGTCGGCCACGCCCTGAGCGGACTGGTTGTTCATCACCAGGATCTCAGGCTCCAATCCGGCCCGCTGAACGGCACGGGCGGAGTCATATTCGCAGTTGGTACCGGGGAATACGGGAATCAGCACCTTGGGGACCGCCACACCGGCCTTGGGAGCCGTCCGGGGAGCGGCGGGGGCGGAGAGCACGGGGACCTCCGCCGGATCGGCGGCGGTGCGGCTGGGATAGACAGATTCCAGAACGCCCTCGTTCAAAGCCAGAAGCTCGGAAATGGGGGCGCTGTCATCGGCGATCCGCACCACCGGCTCGGCGGTGGTGACGCCCAGACGGACGGCCTTCGCCGTGTCCTCGGTCAGTTCCGCCACGATGGCACCGGGACACAGGGTATTCCAGTCCAAGTCGGCGTTTTCTGCGGTGAAGCCGATCTCATTGCCGAAGGACATCTTCATCACGGCCTCGGCAAGACCGTTTTCCACGGCCCACGCCGCCCGGACCTTGCCGGCCAGCGCCAGAGCATGCAGCCGCTCCCATGCCGCCTTGACGCTATCCGCGTCCGTGCCGGAGAACAGGTAAACGGGATGGCCCGCTTCCTTGAACTCAGGAGAAAGCACCTCGCCGGTTTTCAGCGGCGCAATGGCGAAAGAGATCAGCGTGGGCGGTACGTCCAGATCCAGGAAGGTGCCGGACATGGAGTCCTTACCGCCAATGGCGGCGGCGCCCAGCTCCAGCTGCGCGTCCACAGTGCCCAGCAGAGCGGAGAAGGGCTTGCCCCAGCGTTCCGGCTCATTGCGGAGCTTTTCAAAGAACTCCTGGAAGGAGAGATAAGCTTTTTTATAGTCCGCACCGGCGGCCACCAGCTTGGCCATAGAGGTGTAGACTGCATTGTAGGCCCCGGTGTAGGGGTCAGTGCAGGTCTGCTCCGGGTCGCAGCCCCAGGCCATGACACTGGCCTGATCCGTTTCCTGACCGGGCAGGACGGGGAACACGGCGGCCATGGCCTGCGCCGGGGTGCGCTGCGTTCTGCCACCGAAGGGCATGAGGATGGAACCGGCACCGATGGTGCTGTCAAACCGCTCCACAAGGCCGCGGCGGGAGGCACATTTCAGGCTGGAGGCCATCTCCCGGAGGGACTGGAACCGGGGCTTTGCCAGCTCAGCGCGGTCCTTCTCTGCCACGCGGACCCCGGCGTGCTTCACAGCGCCGTTGGTGTTCAGGAAGTCGCGGCTCAGGTCGGCGATGACCGTGCCGTTCCACTCCATGACCATCCGGGCCTCATCCGTGACCACAGCCACCCGGTAGGCTTCCAGATTTTCCGATTCGGCGGCGGCGATGAAGGCGTCCACATCTTCGGGGGCCACCACCACGGCCATGCGCTCCTGAGATTCGGAGATGGCCAGCTCCGTGCCGTCCAGACCGTCATACTTCTTGCGAACGGCGTCCAGATCGATCCGCAGACCGTCCGCCAGCTCGCCGATGGCAACGCTGACGCCGCCGGCGCCAAAGTCATTGCACCGCTTGATGAGGCGGGTCACGGCGCTGTCCCGGAACAGGCGCTGGATCTTGCGCTCCTCGGGGGCGTTGCCCTTCTGGACCTCGGAGGCCATGGTGGAGAGGGATTTCAGGTTGTGGCTCTTGGAAGAACCGGTTGCGCCGCCGATGCCGTCCCGGCCGGTGCGTCCGCCCAGCAGAATGACCACATCTCCGGGGGCGGGACACTCACGGCGGACGTTATAGGCGGGAGCCGCCGCAACCACCGCGCCGCATTCCAGACGCTTGGCGATGTAGCTCTCGTGGTACAGCTCCGCCACATGGCCGGTGGCCAGACCGATCTGGTTGCCGTAGGAGGAATAGCCCGCAGCGGCGGTCTGGCACAGCTTCCGCTGAGGCAGCTTGCCGGAGAGAGTCTGGTCCAGAGAGGCACGGGGATCCCCTGCGCCGGTCACCCGCATGGCCTGATGGACATAGGCACGGCCGGACAGGGGGTCCCGGATACAGCCGCCGATGCAGGTGGCCGCGCCGCCGAAGGGCTCAATCTCCGTGGGGTGGTTGTGGGTCTCATTTTTGAACATCAGCAGCCAGTCCTGGGCCTCGCCGTCCACCGTGGCGGTGACATGGATGGAGCAGGCGTTGATCTCCTCGCTCTCGTCCAGCTCCGGCAGCAGGCCCCGCTTTTTCAGGACCTTTGCGCCGATGGTGGCAATGTCCATCAGGGTCTGAGGCCGCTTGGCGGCCTTTTCCTCGCCGTAGACCTCCACACGTGCGGCCAGATACCGCTCGTAGGCGGCCTGAATGGCCGCGTCATGAATTTCCACCTGGTCGATGTGGGTGGAGAAGGTGGTGTGGCGGCAGTGGTCGGACCAGTAGGTGTCTACCACCCGGATCTCGGTGATGGTGGGGTTCCGCCCCTCGTCATCCCGGAAATAGCCCTGTAAGAATTTCAGGTCGTCCAGATCCATGGCAAGACCCAGCTCGTCCCGCAGAGCGTCCAGCGCGGCAGCGTCCATGGAGGTGAAGCCCTCCACGGTCCGGACGGTGGTGGGAATATCGTATTCCATCCGCAGGGTCTCCGGCAGCTCCAGAGACGCCTCCCGGCTCTCCACCGGGTTGATGACGTATTTCTTGACGGCCTCGACCTGCTCCGCCGTCAGCTCACCCTCCAGGACGTATACCCGGGCGGTGCGGACCGTGGGCCGCTCGCCTTGGGATAAGATCTGGATGCACTGGGCGGCGGAGTCCGCCCGCTGGTCATACTGGCCGGGCAGATACTCTACGGCGAACACCGTGTCTCCCTGAGGCACTTCACTTGTCACCATGTCCAGCTGGGGCTCGGACAGCACCGTTTGAACGGCGTAGTCGAACAACTCCCGGCTGATGCCCTCCAAATCATAGCGGTTGAACAGCCGCAGACCTGTCAGGGACTGAATACCCAGAAATGCCCGCAGGTCCTCCAACAGAGCGCGGGCTTCGTTGGCCAGCGCTTCTTTCTTTTCTACATATACTCTGTAAACCATGCCTGCCCTTGCTCCCTTCAGTGTTCCAGCGCTTTCAGGGCGCGCTGGCCGATGTCATGACGGTAGAAGGCATTGTCGAAATGAACGCTCTCCACCCGCTCATAGGCTTTTTCAATGGCGCTTTTCAGATCCGCCGCCGTGGCGGTAACGCCCAGCACCCGGCCGCCGCTGGTCAGCAGACGGTCCTCCTCCCGCTTCGCTCCGGCCACATAGGTGTGAGCGGCAGTCTCGGCGGGCATGGTGATGGCGAAGCCCTTTTCATAGTGCTCCGGATAGCCGCTGGACGCCATGATGACACAGCAGGCGGCACCGTCGGAGAACTTCACCTCAGTTTCTGCCAGCGTTCCGTTCCGGCAGGCCTGCATGATCGTCAGCAGATCGCTTTTCAGAAGCGGTAGGACCACCTGTGTCTCCGGATCACCGAAGCGGCAGTTATACTCAATGACCTTGGGGCCTTTCGGCGTCAGCATCAACCCGAAGTAGAGGCAGCCCCGGAAGGTGCGGTTTTCCGCGTTCATGGCCTCCATGGTGGGCAGGAAAATGGTCTCCATGCACACGCGGGCCATGTCTTCGGTGTAGTAGGGGTTGGGGGCCACGGTGCCCATGCCGCCGGTATTCAGACCCTCGTCATGGTCATGGGCCCGCTTGTGGTCCATGGAGGACACCATGGGAACCACGGTCTTGCCGTCGGTAAAAGCGAGCACGGAGACCTCCGGGCCGGTGAGGAATTCCTCAATGACCACCTGATTTCCGCTGTCGCCGAAGGTGCGGTCCAGCATGATGGATTCCACGGCGGCCACGGCGTCCTCCCGGGTCTCAGCGATGAGCACACCCTTGCCCAGAGCCAGACCGTCGGCCTTGACCACCACGGGCAGGGCGCAGGACTTCACATAGTCCATCGCGGCGGCAGCATCGGTGAATACCTGATACTCCGCCGTGGGGATACCGTATTTTTTCATCAGGTCCTTGGAAAAGACCTTGCTGCCCTCAATGATGGCGGCCTTCGCCTCCGGGCCGAAGCAGGGGATCCCGGCGGCCTCCAGCGCGTCCACCGCACCCAGCACCAGCGGATCGTCCGGCGCCACCACGGCGAAGTCAATGCTGTGGGTCTTGGCAAAGTCCACCTGCGCGGAAATATCCTTCGCGCCGATCTCCGGGACGCACACAGCGTCAGCGGCGATGCCGCCGTTGCCGGGAGCGCAGTAGATCGTCTCCACAGCGGGATTCTCTTTCAATTTTTTGACGATGGCGTGCTCACGGCCGCCGCCGCCGATAACCAGAAGGTTCATGGTTCCCTCCCTGAATGAATTTTGGATGCTGCCCCGCAGACGTCTTCCGTAAACCGGTAAGGCGTTTACGGCGGAACGTGCGGGGCAGCGGAACGGATCTGCGTTTGCGTCTGTGCGGACGCGGAAGCTTTGAATTGTACGGCGGCTCAGTGATGGAACAGCCGTGCGCCGGTGAAGGCCAGCACCATGCCGTATTTGTCGGCGGTGGCGATGACATGGTCATCCCGGATGGAGCCGCCGGGCTCGGCAATGTAGGTCACACCGGACTTTCTGGCCCGCTCCACATTGTCGCCGAAGGGGAAGAAGGCATCGCTGCCAACAGTGACGCCGGCCTGCGTGGCGATCCACGCCTTCTTTTCCTCCGGGGTCAGGACCTCGGGGCGGACCTTGAAGGTGTTCTGCCACACGCCGTCGGCCAGCACGTCCTCATACTCGTCGGAGGTGTAGATGTCGATGGCGTTGTCCCGGTCCGGGCGGCGGATGTTGTCCACGAATTGCAGACCCAGCACCTTGGGATGCTGGCGCAGATACCAGTTGTCCGCCTTCTGACCGGCCAGACGGGTGCAGTGGATGCGGCTCTGCTGGCCTGCGCCCACGCCGATGGCCTGACCGTCCTTCACATAGCAGACGGAGTTGGACTGGGTGTATTTCAGAGTGATGAGGGCCACGATCATGTCGATCTTGGCAGCTTCCGGAAGCTCCTTGTTTTCAGAGACGATGTTGGTCAGCATCTCCCTGTCGATCACAAGGTTATTGCGGCCCTGCTCGAAGGTGACGCCGAACACATCCTTGTGCTCCACGGCGGCGGGGACGTAGTCCGCGTTGATCTGGACCACGTTGTAGCCGCCCTTCTTCTTGGTTTTCAGAATTTCCAGCGCCTCGTCGGTATAGCCGGGGGCGATGATGCCGTCGGATACCTCGCCCTTGAGGTACTGGGCGGTGGCGGCGTCGCAGACGTCGGAGAGAGCGGCCCAGTCACCGTAGGAGCACAGGCGGTCAGCGCCCCGGGCGCGGATATAAGCGCAGGCGATGGGGGAGAGCTCGGCGGCGTCATCCACGAAGTAGATCTTCCGGTCCACCTCGCTCAGGGGCCGTCCCACGGCGGCACCGGCGGGGGAGACGTGCTTGAAGCTGGCGGCGGCGGGCAGGCCGGTGGCGGCCTTCAATTCCTTCACCAGCTGCCAGGAGTTCAGCGCATCCAGCAGGTTGATATAGCCGGGCTTTCCGTTCAAAACGGTAAAGGGCAGGTCAGAGCCGTCCTGCATAAAGACCTTGGACGGCTTCTGGTTGGGATTGCAGCCATATTTCAGTTCCAACTCGTTCATTTCGGCACCTTCTCCTTAATCTCCCAGATTTTTGTTGAACAGGCGCACCTCGCCGTTCACGTTGGTATAGAGGGACACCTTGTTGCCTCCGTTCAGAGCGGCCCAGACCTCCTCCGGCTTGGGAACGGTGACCTCCAGAGGCTCACCGGCAAAGGTGGGCAGAGGATTTCCGTCGCCCTGATAGGTGCTGATGAAATAGCCCTGATTCTCGTCGCAGCCCTCATAGCAGAAGAATTCCCGCAGGCAGCGGCCGTTCTTGTGCTTCAGAATGGACATCTCAAAAGAGCCGTCGGCATTCAGAATGGCGGAGATGCGGGGGGTCCAGTTGGGCTCGTCCGGCTCGTATTCCCGGGTCATCAGGCCCTTGCGGAAATCGCCGTGCTGGCAGATGGTGTCCGTCTGGTCGCCGTTGGTGACCACCAGCGCGTCGCCCATGGTCCGGACGGGATGATAGATGATGAGGCTGGGATCCTCCAGCTTGGCGGGATCATGAGCCTCGGTGCGGATGCCGTCCTCCGTTTTCACGAAGATCCGGTTGCGGCTGTTGGCGCTGCGGCCCATGATGAAATAGTAAACGAGGTCCCGGCTTACAAGGATGCCCCGGCCGGGGTAGGGATTCTCCTGCAGAAGGGTCAGAAAATCAAGCATTGCTCTTCTCCTTTACGATTTGTTCCGAGACCAGCTCCGCTGCCCGAGGCAGAAGCAGCCATTCGGCCTGCTCCATGACCCGGCGCTGAAGGGTTTCAGGGGTGTCGTCCGGCAAGACCTCCACCGCTTTTTGCAGCAGGATCTCTCCGCCGTCCGGGATCTCATTGACAAAATGCACCGTGGCTCCCGTGACCTTCACGCCCTTGGCCAGAGCGGCCTCGTGGACCTTCAGACCGTACATCCCCTTGCCGCAGAAGGCGGGAATCAGAGAGGGATGCACATTCAGGATGCGGGAGGGCCAGCGGGCGGTAAAGTCCGCACTGAGGATGGTGAGGAAGCCGGCCAGAACAATGAGGTCGATCTCATGCGCCGCCAGCAGGTCGGACAGGGCGGACTCAAAGGCCGCCTGACCGCCGCAGCGCTTGGGGGAGACCGTCTCGGCAGGAACGCCGGCGTTGGCCGCCCGGGTCAGGGCGTAGGCTCCTTCATTGGAGGAGACCACCAACGCGATCTCACCGTGGGGCAGCAGTCCCGCCGCCTGCGCGTCCAGCAGTGCCTGTAAATTTGTGCCGCCGCCGGAGACCAGCACGGCGATCTTCGCTTTTTTCATAGTCATGATTTCTCCTTTGCCGCCGATGCGCCGATTCCTTTCAGCGCGCCGGAGCAGTATACGTCAGGATACCGCGGAAAAGCGGGACAGTGCGTACCGGGAGCGGTTTCACTCAGCACAAAACAACTTTTTCTTCGCCGGCAACGATCTCACCGCAGACATAGGCGTCGATCCCCTCGGCCTTCAGAGCGGAGAGGGCCGCGTCGGCGGTCTCGGGGCTGACAATCACAGCCATGCCCACGCCCATATTGAAGGTGTTGAACATATCGTGCTCGTCGATGCTGCCCTTTTTCTGGAGCAGACGGAAAATGGCGGGTGTTTTGATAGCGGCCTTGTCGATCTTGGCGCACAGGCCGTCGGGGATGCAGCGGGGGACATTCTCATAGAAGCCGCCGCCGGTGATGTGGCTGACGCCCTTCACGTCTGCGGCCTCGATGCAGCGGAGGACGGGCTTGACATAGATGACGGTGGGACGGAGCAGGGCCTCGCCCAGAGTCTCACCCAGCTCGTCATCATACCGGCCCAGATCGGCGTTTTCCACGTCGAACACCTTGCGGATCAGAGAGTAGCCATTGGAGTGGAAGCCAGAGGAGGGCAGAGCCAGCACCACATCGCCCTCCGCCATGCGGCCGGAGTCGATGACCTTGGGCTTGTCCACCACGCCCACGGTGAAGCCCGCCAGATCGTAGTCATCAGCGGCCATCATACCGGGGTGCTCGGCGGTCTCACCGCCGATGAGAGCGCAGCCGGCCTGGACACAGCCCTCCGCCACGCCGGAGACAATAGATGCCACCTTTTCCGGCACATTCTTGCCGATGGCGATGTAATCCAGGAAAAACAGGGGCTTCGCGCCGCAGCAGATCACGTCATTCACGCACATGGCCACGCAGTCGATGCCGATGGTGTCGTGCTTGTTCAACAGCTCAGCCAGACGCAGTTTGGTGCCCACACCGTCGGTGCCGGAAACCAGCACCGGCTCCGTCATACCGGTCAGATCGGGGGCAAACAGGCCGCCGAAGCCGCCAATGTCAGAAACTACGCCGGGGATGTGGGTGCGCTTGACATCCGCGCTCATCAGCTTGACGCCCTTGTAACCGGCAGTGATGTCCACACCGGCTGCCGCATAGGCGGCGGAGTGAGATTTTTCCATGTCGATCATTCCTTTCCGTTCCAGCAGTAGGTACAGACCTTATCCCGGTCGATGCCGATGGCTTCCAGCACGCCGTCCAAAGACTGATAACCGAGAGAATCAAAACCGAATTTTTCACAGATGGACTTGAGCAGGCACTGACCCCGCTCCGTGGAGGAATCGGAGTACTCATCCAGATGCTTGTGGCCCTCGTCACCCTCCAGCTCCTGAATCACCCGCCGGGCCAGCAGCTCCATATCGGAGTTGCCCCGGGAGAAGTTCAGGTACTTGCAGCTATACATGATGGGCGGGCAGGCAGAGCGCATGTGGACCTCTTCCGCACCGGACTCATAGAGGAAGTCCACCGTTTCCCGGAGCTGGGTGCCCCGGACGATGGAATCGTCCACAAACAGCAGCTTTTTCCCCTGGATCAGCTCGGAAACGGGGATCTGCTTCATTTTGGCCACCTGGTTGCGGACCTCCTGGTTGGCAGGGGTGAAGGACCGGGGCCAGGTGGGGGTGTACTTTACAAAGGGGCGGGCAAAGGGCTTGCCGCTGCGGTTGGCGAAGCCGATGGCGTGGGGGACGCCGGAATCCGGCACACCCGCCACATAGTCCACCTTGGGGAGCCGGCCCTGGGCCACCTCGTCGCGAGCCATGATCTCGCCGTTGCGATAGCGCATGACCTCCACATTGACGCCCTCGTAATTGGAGTTGGGGTAGCCGTAATAGGTCCAGAGAAAGCCGCAGATCTTCATTTCCTTACCCGGAGGAGAGACGGTCTCATAGCCGTTCCGGGTTAGGGCCACGATCTCACGGGGACCTAACTCGTAACGTCCTCATAGCCCAGCTTGTGATAGGCGAAGGATTCAAAGGATACGCACAGGCTGCCGTCCGGGTGCTTGCCTACCAGCACAGGCAGGCGGCCCAGCCGGTCGCGGGCAGCCAGAATACCGTCCGGCGTCATCAGCAGGATCGTGATAGAGCCTTTGATCATCTCCTGCGCGTACAAAATGCCCTCCACCAGATTTTCCTTCATATTGATGAGGGCTGCCACCAGCTCGGAGACATTGACCTTTCCGCTGCTCTGGGCCATGAACTGATGCCCGTGGTCGGAGAAATAGGTATCGATCAGCTCGTCGATGTTGTTGATGATACCCACCGTGCAGATGGCGTACAGGCCCAGATGGGAGCGCACCAGCAGCGGCTGGGGGTCGGTGTCGCTGATGCAGCCCATGCCGATGTGGCCCTTGAACTCATGCAGCGCACTTTCAAATTTCGTGCGGAAGGGGGTGTTTTCAATATCGTGGATCTCCCGGACGAACCCGGTCTCCGGCCCGTAAACCACCATGCCGCCCCGGCGGGTACCCAGATGGGAGTGGTAGTCCGTGCCGAAAAATACGTCCAGTCCCACATCCCGGTGGGAGATCGCTCCAAAATAACCGCCCATTACGCGAAGAACAGCTGGGAGAGGGTCATGGGATCGATGTACTGGCCGTCCTTATAGACCCGCATGTTGCCGCTGGCCACCTCGTCGATGAGCATAACGCTGCCGTCGGGTGCATAGCCGAACTCAAACTTGATGTCATAGAGGACCATGCCCTTTTCCTTCAGATCATCGGCCACGATCTGGGTGATCTTCTGGGTCTCCTCCTTGATGGCGTCATACTGCTCGGCGGTCATCACGCCCAGAGCAACCAGAGCGTCCTTGGTCACCAGAGGATCGCCCTTCTCGTCATTCTTGAAGGTGGTCTCCACATAGGCGGGCAGGTCGGCGCCCTCAGCGATATACTCGCCGTAGCGGCGGATGAAGGAGCCGACGGCCTTGTGACGGCAAATGACCTCCAGGCCATGGCCAAAGACCTTGGCAGGGAGGACTTCCATCGTGGTATTATTCAGGTCGGCGCTGACAAAATGGGTCTTGATGCCGGCGGCGTTGATCTTCTCAAAGAAATAGATGCTCATGCGCAGGTTCACATCGCCCACGCCGTCGATGGTCAGGCCCACGGAGTTCTCGCCGGGATCGAATACGCCGTCCTTGCCGGTGCAGTCATCCTTGAACTTCAGCAGATAGTTGCCGTTTTCCAGAGCGTAAACGTTCTTGGTCTTGCCAGTATAAACGAGTTCCATAGTATTGTACCTCCAAAATGTTTTGAATATCGGTTTTATCAGGAAAAGATCAATGCTTGTGTGAACAGCTTAGTGGGCCAGCTCCGCCTGAAGCTTGGCCTCCTTGGCGGCGATCTGCTCTGCCATCTCGGAGCGCTGAGCGTCCAGCTTGGCGGCCAGCGCGTCATCGCTGACGGCCAGGATCTGAGCGGCCAGCACAGCGGCGTTCTTCGCGCCGTTGATGGCCACGGTAGCCACGGGGATGCCGCTGGGCATCTGGACGGTAGCCAGCAGAGCGTCCAGCCCATCCGCAGCGCCGCCCTTCATGGGGATGCCGATGACCGGCAGGGTGGAATTTCCGGCGAAGGCGCCCGCCAGATGGGCCGCCATACCGGCGGCGCAGATCAGTACGCCGAAGCCGTTGGCCCGGGCGCTTCTGGCGAAGTCCGCGGCGGCGGCGGGGGTGCGGTGGGCGCTGAGAATGTGGGCCTCATAGGGGATGCCGAAGGTCTCGAGCTGCTGGCAGGCACCCTTTACAACGGGCCAGTCAGAGTCGCTTCCCATAATGACTGCTACTTTTTTCATGCGATCCTCCTTAAAAAGATAAAAATGCAAATAAAAAAAGGGTAAACCGCTCCCCATGGATCTCCATGGAGAACAGGTTTGCCCAGACGGTCGACAGTACGTATGACAGCAGGCTTCCATGTGGTGCTCCACGTTCCGTCAGTTGCCTGTGCTTCAATGTAATCATTATCTCAGACGCGACAGAAAATGTCAATTCCTGACACGGCTTTTTCCGTGGGACCTCGCCACAAAAATTTGAAAAGATTGTTGCGATTTTTGCGCAATATGTTAAAAAAGTATCTATTTTAAACGAAATAAGTTATGCTAATTGGAGGTATTACCTATACTTCTTCTGGGGGGCCTTATGCCTTTCACAGCTATAAGGCGGCGTCTGCCTGTCTGACCGCTGAAAAACCCTTATGAACAGGGGAAACGCACCTCTTTGCTCTTGCACCGGGGCGGGCGCGCAGGTATAATGATGAAAAAGAGCATTAACAAATGACGGAGGTGGCTTCATGTACGAAAACGGGAAGATCTATATGGGTCTGGCAGGTGACAAGCGGGTGGAACTGGCGCTGAATATGTGCAACCGCCACGGACTGATCGCTGGGGCCAGCGGCACCGGCAAGACCGTCACCATGAAGGTGATGGCGGAGTCCTTTTCCGACGCCGGTGTGCCGGTGTTTCTGTGTGATGTGAAGGGCGACGTGGCGGGCATCTGCGCGCCGGGCCAGAGCAGCGAGGGCATGGAAAAGCGCATCGACAAATTCGGCCTGCGGGACCGCTTTGTCTACCAGGGTTATCCCACCACCTTCTGGGATGTTTATCAGGAGGGCGGCCACGCCGTCCGGGCCACCGTCAGCGACATGGGACCGGAGCTTCTCAGCCGAATTTTGGGCTTGACGGCGGTACAGGAGGGAATTCTGCACATCGTGTTTCAAATTGCGGATGACAAGGGGCTGCTGCTGATCGACCTGAAGGATCTGCGGGCCATGCTGACCTATGTCAACGAGCACCGCACCGAATACATGATGACCTACGGCAATATCACGTCTCAGTCGGTGGCGGCGATCCTGCGGGCGCTGCTGCCGCTGGAGCAGCAGGGCGGCGAGCTGTTTTTTGGGGAACCGGCGCTGGACATCCACGACTGGATGCGCACGGCTGCTGACGGCCGGGGCATGATCAATGTGCTGGACTGCGTCAAGCTGGTGCAGAATCCCACGCTGTACGCCAGTTTCCTGCTGTGGATGCTGTCGGAGCTGTTTGAGATCCTGCCGGAGGCCGGCGATCTGGACAAGCCCCGGATGGTATTCTTCTTTGACGAGGCCCACATGCTGTTCCGCGATGTGCCCGCCGTGCTGCTGCAAAAGGTGGAGCAGACGGTGAAGCTGATCCGTTCCCGGGGCGTGGGCGTATACTTTGTGACGCAAAGCCCCAGCGATATTCCCGACACCGTGCTGGCGCAGCTTTCCAACCGGGTGCAGCACGCCCTCCGGGCCTATACCCCCGCGGAGTTAAAGGCTGTCCGCACGGCGGCGCGGGCCTTCCGGCCCAATCCTGCGTTTCAGGCGGAGGATGCCATCATGGAGCTGGGCGTGGGCGAGGCGCTGACCTCGTTCTTGGACGAAGCGGGCGTACCCGCTATGGTGGAGCGCACGAAGATCATCTGCCCCCAGAGCCTCATGTCAGTGCCGGAGCCCATGGTCCGGGCCAAGGTGATGATGCACGACGGCATGGAGAAGTATGACGAGTTTGTGGATAACGTGTCGGCCTACGAGGTGCTGACAGCGGAACGGGAGGAAGCGGAGGCCGCCAAACAGGAGGAGGCCGACCGCAAGGCCCGCGAAAAGGAGGAGGCTCAGGCGGAAAAGCTGCGTCTGAAGGCGGAAGAAGCCGAACGAAAGCGCAAGCAGAAGCTGGAGGACGAGGCTCGCCGCAAGGCGGAGCGCCGGGCGGCCAAGATCGAGTCCCAACTGATCTCAGCAGGCGGTCAGGTGCTCAAGCGGGGCCTGCTGGGTGTGCTGAAAAAGTGGTAACGCGGTTTTTGACGGAATGCCTATGAACGAACATAAAAAGGAGAAAGTGATATGAAAAAGAGAATTTCGGTCCCCATTTTAGCAGCTGTGGTTGTGGTTTTGATTGCGGTGATTGTCATTGTAAAACCCTTTCCCCAAAAAGCATCGGCGGTATTCCCGGAAAAGCTGTTGGAGCTCTCCTGCACCGTGGCGCGGGAATCCATAGACGGCGCGGAAAAGATTGATCTTACAAATGACCAGAAGGGAGCCCTGTTGAATGAACTGGAAACCATTCAAGCAGTACGGCGGGGAACCTCTGACAGCAAGGTCGGCCCCTACGATCGGTATGTGTACCGCTTCAGCTTTGAAAATCAGCAGGAGATCTCAATGGATGACCGCGGAACGCTCTATACGCAGAAGGGCGGCTATACGATGACCGGGGACTTCTCCGGTGTGCTGGACCTCTTGAATGGCTGGTTCTGAGCTGAGCACCGGAGCCGGGCAGAATAAATGGCAAATAGAGTCTTGCAGAGTGCGTATTCATAAATGCTGATTGAAATAGCGACAGATAAGAAAATGCTCTGCAAAAGTCTGCCTTCCATTTGGAAGGCAGACTTTTTTCGCCTATCAGCCGGTAAGGGTCAGGCTGCGCTGAATTCCTCCCGCAATTCCTCCATGGCCTCGGACACATGATCCGCAGAAAAGCAGAACCGGCCGTTTTCATCATATACCTCAATGTGTCCCATCACATACCGCAGTTCAAATCGCTCCATTTTTATAACCCCTTCCGTGGTGTGTTGTTTTCTGATTACATGCTCAGTATACAATACATACTGTCCTATAAAACGGACACTGTCACCAGCTGCGATCTCTGTACGGCGTATTTTCCTCAGATCGATCCGCGGCTCAGAGCATGATACTGCCGGTTTCTCTGCCGGCCATCGCGGTATTCAGCAGCGTTTCCTTGCAGACGGCGGCGAAATACCGACTGTCTTCAAATCTGCCCGGGTAGTGCTTCTCAATAAACGCCAGAGTTTCTTTTAGCTGCAACATGGCGGCGAACATATGCTTGCAGGCGTAAGTGCAGAAACAGTCGCAAACCAGATTTCTGATCTCGCCATCGATGTAGTCACATTCCAGCTCGTAGGGCTGTGTCCCTTCCACAATGGCCCGCACCCGAGTCTTATCCAGAGAGATGTACCGCACCCGGTTTTCTCTGTAATAGTCATGTCCCCGCTCCGCAATGGCGTCGCTGATCTTCATGGTTTGCAGATCATTCAACTGAAAGCCGCTGCCGTCCTGTTCGGAAACAATCTCCGTATCCTCCTTCTCAGGTGCCTTGAACCAGGTGATGACCTGTTCATAAGGGAGTGCGCTGCGGTCAAAGGTGACGAAGTGCGATCCGGCAAAATGGAATTCACCGTGGACCTTCGTATCGGCGACGCTGATGACCCGCTTGTAGTCGGACAGCTTGATCTTGAAGGTATAGCAGACATCCACCACATGACCGCGGAAACCTTCCAGCTTTCCATCCACAAAGACCAGATCGCCGCAGTGGAGATCAAATTGATCGTTGTAGTAGGAGAGCGTCATGTTGCGAGCAGGGAAGTGGATCAGCACCAGGGATCTGGTAGGCTTCGGCTTTCTGGAAATAACAAACCGCGCGGCAGCCTCGTGCCTGCTTTCCTTTTCAGCGGCGGAAAAAACGATCTTGAACTTCATAAAACCCCTCCTTCAAAATGATCGAGTTTCCTTCCAGTATTATCATTTTACAATCTTACCTGTCCCAATAACCGGACTGCGACGAAAAAACGGCTCTGACCGTAATGGTCTGAGCCGTTTGATCTGAATTTGATTCAGTTTTTATGCCTGCGGGCCGTAAAGCGCTGCGACGGAGCCGATATGCGCCTTCATACCCTCTACGACATGAGCGGGTCCCACGATCTGCGCTTGGGGGCCAAAACCCAGCACCCACGCAAAAAACTGAGGACTGACCACCACGTCCGTCCGGACGGTGAAATGGGCCGGGCCGTCGGGGACGATGAACACCTCGCTGCCCAGTCGGTCCAGAACGGTACCCACCAGATGATTTTCAAACCGCATCTGTACCTTGATCTCTTCCCCGGTAAACATACCGAAGGCCTTGCGGGTGTAGACCGCCATGTCCAGCGCCTGATAGACCTCCTGACCGTCCCGCTCCTCATCCAGCGTGGAGATCTTCTCCATCTTGTCCACGCGGTAGTGCTTGATGATTCCAGCCTCAGAGTCATAGGCCACCAGATAGTAGTTTTCATCGTCCCAGGTCATGGCGAAGGGACTGACTACATAGTACGCGCCGCCGTGGCGGTACTGCCGCTCCTTGGCCACATTGTACTCAAAGTACAGAAACCGGATCTTCCGGTTTTTGGAGATGCCGTTGTGAATCTCATCCACATTGTAGTAGATGGACTCGTTCATGGTCTTGATGCGGTTTTTCACAAAGACCTGCCGGTGCAGAAGCTGGGCGCTGTGTACGCTGGCTAACGTCTCGATCTTCTTGATGAGGGACGCGGTCTTTTTGTGGGTGATGAATTTGGAGGACTGCACGCTGTCCACCAGCAGCTTCAGCTCCGGCAGCTCAAAGGTGCGGCTTGCCACATAATAGCCGAACACGCGGCCCCGCTTGCATTCCTCAATATCCATGCCGAAGGTGCGCAGCGCCTCGATGTCATCGTATATGCTTTTGCGCTCTGCGGCGATGCCGTTGGACTCTAAGTATTGAATCATCTGATTGACTGTAATCGGGTGCTCCTCGTCGGAGTTCTGAAGCAGATAATTCATGACATGAAGTAATTTCAATTTCTGGAAAGAGGATCTGGCCATATATGTTCCACCTTTCTGCGCCCGGATCAGTAGGCGTGAACCTGCAACCGGATTGCTTCATATTCAGATGGCGTTCTGCCTTGTATCGCGCAATGTCTTTACGTTCATTGTAGAATGAAATGTGAGCTTCTGTCAATGGATAGACGTTCTAACGGCAGCATCCCTTTGCTGTACCGACTATACAAGCGCACCCGACCGTGTTATACTATTAAAAAATTCAATACATGAAGATAGAGGAAAGAGAGGCAGATGGAAATGAACTACACCTCCGCACAGGCCAACAAGCTGCTGAAAAAACTGAATGACGAGTATGCCGCGTTGCTGGACAAGGAGACCCGCAGCCGGGATTTCCGGGCTGCCATGGGGGAGGATGTCGAGTCCGTTCGGCCTGTCTACGATTACGCTGAAACGCAGATCCGTCTCGCAGAGTTGGAAGCGAAAATCCGCAAGCTCAAGCACGCCATCAACATTTTTAACGCCACGCAGACCGTGGACGGCTTTGACATGACCATCGACGAGCTGCTGGTCTATATTCCTCAGCTTACCAAGCGGAAAAGCAAGCTGCTGGAGATGAAAAGCCGACTGCCCAAGGAGCGTGTGGAGGAGCAGTACGGCCGCCAGTCCAACATCATCGACTACACCTACGCCAACTATGACATCGCGGCGGTGGAGGCCGACTATGAGAAAGCTGCCGATGAACTGTCCCGTGCCCAGCTTGCGCTGGACGCGGTGAATCAGCGGGAAACCTTTGAGCTTGAAGAATGACCGCTTTCCGTCGCTTCACACGAATGTCCGACCATTTTTGATTCAGTCACGATCTCTGCGTGTGTTCAGCGTTCAGAGACAGAGGATCGGTTATTTTGGTGGTTATCCGTTATGCGGCCTGTGTTTATGGGTTACGGGGAACATTTACCGGCAGCATCGGTGAAGCGAGAAAACTTTTTGGGGCCGAAGTACGGTTATAGGCCCTGACTATTTACAGTGGGGAAATGTTCGTTTTGCGGAACTCCAAATTGAGCGTGAACTGTCCAAAATGGCGGAATCATGTTGAACAGTGAAAATAGGAGGCAACGAAAATGAAATGGTTTATGTTCTGCGTCGCAATGAATTTTATAGCAGCCATTGTACTGATTGGAGCCGGCGCAACGGAACTGAATAATTTAGGAACGAGTGTTCCGGCGCTTTTGTGTATTGCTGCCGGTATATGCGGACTGATCGAAATTAGAAAGAACAAGTGATGGAATTACAATCGTTTGCTTACCGGACGTTGTCGCTGCCAAGGCGCTTAGACAAGCGGCAGCCTGTTTCTGCAAGGTGAATTGAACACAATACGAAAAGAAAAAACGAAAGGGGAGAGGAATATGACAGTGATCGGCAATATTCTATGGTTTCTGTTTGGCGGACTGATCGGCGGACTTGCATGGGTGCTGGCCGGATGCCTGTGGTGTGTGACCATCATCGGTATTCCCGTCGGACTGCAATGCTTCAAGTTTGCAAGTCTCGCCTTTTTCCCTTTCGGAAAAGAGGTCATATATGGGGGCGGCGGGTTTTCCTTTCTGGTGAACCTGATCTGGATCGTATTCTTCGGCCTTGAAATGGCGATCGGCTATGTCATTCTTGGTTGTCTCTGGTGCGTCACGATCCTTGGTATCCCCATCGGAAAGCAGTGTTTCAAGATGGCGAAGCTGTCGCTGATGCCCTTCGGCGCGGCGGTGATCTGACCGGGACCGGACAGGATCGACCGTCTCTCTTGCATTGTCAGCCACGCCATGCTATAATACTTCTACAAAATTTGTGACGTGGGGTTTTCAAGGCGTTTGATATGCTGCTTTTAACCACGCAATTGTGCAGAACAATTGCGTGGTTTTGTTCTGCAATTTTCAGGAGGACACATGAACGAGAATCAAAAATTAGGAACCATCATGAAAGAGCTGATCCGGTTCAGCCTGCCGCTGATCCTCAGCGGTGTGCTGCAGCAGCTCTATAACTGGGCAGACGCCTTCATCGTCGGCAATGTGGACGGAGAGCTGTCCCTTTCCGCCATCGGCGTGACGTCCATTCCCATCAGCTTCTTCATCACCACCATCACCGGCTTCACACTTGGCCTGTCCGTCCTGATCGCCAAGAACTTCGGTGCAAAGAAACAGGACAGCATCCCGCCTGTGCTGGCGGTGTTTGCCGTGATCCTCGGCGGCGTATTTCTGCTGGCTGCGGCAGTCGGCTCCGCCCTGTCCTATCCGTTTATGGAGCTGCTGCACACGCCGGCGGATACCATCGACCTCGCCAGCGGCTATATCCGCATTATTTTCTGGGGATTGCCGTTTCTGGCGGTCTATAATGTCTATACCGCCACCCTGCGCGGACTGGGGGACAGCCGGATCCCCTTTCTCTCCATTCTGGTCTCCTCCGTCATCAACGTGCTGCTGGATATCCTTTTTGTTGCGGAGCTGCGCTGGGGCGTACTGGGCGCGGCTGCGGCGACCGTGCTGTCCCAAGCGATCATGACGGTGTTCATCGTCCTGTACGGCACATGGAAATACCCGTGGCTGAAAAGCGACTGCCGGAAAGAGAGCTTCTGCGGCGCCGTGGTGCGGGACGGCTTGCGCTACGGCCTGCCGCCCATGGTACAGTCCAGCATCAGCGCCTTGGGCAGTCTGGTATTGCAGGACTTCATGAACCGCTTCGGAACGGATACCGTCACCGCCATCACAACGGCCTACCGTATCGACACGCTGATCCTGCTGCCCATCGTGAACCTCGGCTCCGGTATTTCCACGGTCACGGCCCACAGTCACGGCGCGGGAGATACGATACGCACCCGAAAAACCCTCTCTGCCGGTACAATTCTGACCCTGGTGGTGTCTGCGTTCCTAACGGGCCTCGTGATCCCGACAGGCGGAAAGATCATTGCGCTTTTCGGTGCCGGGACCGCTGCGGTGGCGATCGGAAGCGCCTTTTTCCACCGCATTGCATTCTTCTATCCGATTTTCGGCCTGACCACGGCGTTCCGCGGCTATCTGGAGGGCAGGGGAGACCTGGTGTACTCCAGCGCTGCGGGACTGGTCTCTCTGGCCGTCCGCATCATCGCCTCCTACGCAATGGCCCCGCACTTTGGAAATATGACCATCGCCTATGCGGAAATGGTCTCGTGGGTGTGGCTGCTGGTCATGTACCTGTTTCGTCTGGCAGCCAAAAAGGATGACGCTCTATGAGCAATGAGCATAGGTGCGATGTCACCGATGTTGAACTGGAATTTCACCGGCATCAGAGGGGGATAGCAAACTTAGATGCGGCGCCGGATGTTTTCATGAAGCGGTTCCTCCTGATACGTAATCGATTTCACTAAAGCGCGCCACCCTTATACCGGATTATGTTGTAGAAAGTCAACGAATGATTTTGCAAAAGATCGACGCTGATTATTTCGCTTTCACGGTTGAAATGGTTCGCTGACTATGTTACACTTGGCGGGCATGACCATGAAAGGGAGGCGGGAGACATGAAAACGGCACAGGCGGACCTCACAACGGGCCCGCTGGGGAAGCAGATCTTCCGATTCAGCATTCCTCTGATCTTTTCCAACCTGCTGCAGGTGTTATTCAATATGGCGGACGTGGCGGTGGTCGGCCGGTTCGCGGGCTCTACAGCGTTGGGAGCGGTGGGCTCTACCACCATCCTCGTGTCCCTGTTTACCGGCTTCCTCATCGGATTGGCCGGCGGCGTTAACGTACTGGTGGCGCACCACTTCGGAGCCGGAGACCGGAAGAATCTCTCGGACACGGTCCACTCTGCGGCGCTGACCTGTGCGGCGGCGGGACTGGTGCTGCTGGGCATCGGCTGCGGCTTTGCGGGCGGTATCCTCAGAGCGCTGAACACCAAACCGGAGCTGATGGACGGCGCTGTGCTGTACCTGCGCATCTACTGTCTGGGTATGCCCGCACTGGCGGTCTACAACTTTGGCAACGCCGTGTTCTCCGCGGTGGGTGATACCCGCCGACCTCTGTACTACCTCTCCATCGCCGGCGTCATCAACGTGGTGCTGAACCTGTTCTTCGTCATCGTCTGCAATATGGACGTGGCAGGCGTGGCGGTGGCCAGCATCATCTCGCAGTATTTCTCCGCCATTCTGGTAACGGCGGCGCTGCTGCGGAGCCGTGAGAGCTATTGCCTGCGGTTTTCCCAGCTGCGGTTCCATAAGACCCGCACGAAAGCTATTCTATCCATCGGTATCCCATCCGGACTGCAAAACGCCATTTTCGCGTTGGCCAATCTGTTCATCCAGCGGGGCGTCAACACCTTCAGTGCCACCATGGTGGCGGGAAACTCCGCCGCTACCAACGCCGACGCGCTGGTGTATGATGTGATGCAGGCCTTCTACACCGCCTGCGGCAGCTTCATCGGTCAGAACTACGGCGCAGGCAAGAAGGACCGTATCCGCCGGACCTTCCTGATCAGCACGGCTTACGCCTTCGGTGCGGGACTGCTTCTGGGTCTGGGACTGCTGCTGTTTGGACGGCCGTTCCTGAGCCTCTTTACCACAGACCCGCAGGTGATGGACGCGGGTATGTACCGTCTGACGGTCATGAGCGTTTCCTACTGCGTCTCCGCGTTTATGGACGGCTCTATCGCCGCCTCCCGTGGCCTTGGCAAGAGCGCTGTCCCCATGGTCATCGTGATCCTGGGCTCCTGCGTGTTCCGCATTATCTGGGTCTACACCGTGTTTGCGTGGTTCGGCACCATCACGTCCCTGTATCTGCTGTATGTGTTTTCCTGGACCATCACGGCAGCGGCAGAGATCATCTATTTCATTCGTATCTACCGGCAGGCCACAGCGGATCTTGCCGCTGCCTGACCGCAAAACCGCAAAAGAGCGGAGGGATCAAACGATCCCTCCGCTCTTTTTGATTATGCACATGAACGAGCTTGCTGTCATTCATGGGAACGTATCGTGCGCTGTTAGCAGAACCCTACACGCCTGTTCTTATCTGACGAAAGAATGGGAATGGCTCCGCTGCGAATCACAGTCCGCGCCAGCTTTCGGGCCGCAGACAGCTGAGATCCTGCTCAGCCTGATGGATCTTGGCCAGCAGAGCATCCCGGTCCTGATTGAGTGTGCCCCGGAGATCCAGATAGTTGCTGGCGTGATTCATGCGGAACACACTGCCGGGGCTGTCGAAGTGAGAGACCAACAGCTCCGTTTCCTTCAGCACCTGATGCTGGTCCAGCAGACGGAAGCTGCCGTCATGGACCCAGTCATACAGAGGTGTTCCCGGCTCCACCATCAGCGTCAGCATTCCGATGTATTCCGGGTTCATGGCGTTGAAGGCCTCGGCGGTCTTGACGGCATGTTCCTCCAGCAGCTCCGGGCCGCCCAGACCGGTGATGGCAGTGACGGATAGTGCCATGCCGTTTCTGCGGACCTTCTGTCCCATTTCGATGATCTCTGCGGCGGGATGGCCCTTCCGCATGAGGGTGAGAACCTTGTCACTGCCGGATTCCAACCCCATGTAGACCATGGTGAGCCCCTTAGCGCGAAGGGTTTGCAGCTCCTCGTCCGTCCGCAGGCGGATGCTGCTGGGAGAAGCGTAGCTGGTGACCCGCTCACATTCCGGGAAAAGCTCCCGGATGGTGTCCAGAATCGTGTACAGTTCACTGGCCTTCCGGATCAGGGCGTCGCCGTCCGCCAGGAAAGATGCGGCGGACGCTGCGGTAGCGCTGGCGGGCCATCTGGAAATCCTCCAGGACCTCATGCAGAGGCCGCAGGGCAAAGCGCTTTTCCTTGTACATGCTGCAAAAGGCGCAGGTATTGTGGCTGCACCCGTAGGTCACCTGCACGATGAGGCTGTACGCCTCGGAGGGCGGACGGTAGACCATGCCTTGGTATCTCATACGCCCAGCTTCTCCAATGCAGACATCTTTACGCAGGTGCAGAAAACGGCAATGGCCTTCTCCACATCCTCCACAGGCGGGAAGGAGGGGGCAATACGGATATTGCTGTCATTGGGGTCGATGCCGTAGGGGAAGGTGGCGCCGGCGGCGGTCATGGCCACGCCGGCCTCCTTGCACAGGGCCAGCGTCCGCTTGGCGGTACCGGGCATGGCGTCCAGGGAGACGAAATAGCCGCCCTTGGGATGGCTCCAGCTGGCGATCTCCAGCGGGGCGATCTCACGGTCCAGAGTGCTCAGAACGGCCTCGAACTTCGGCTTCATGAATGCGGCGTGCTTTTTCATCAGCTTCAGGGTGTGGGCCCGGTTCTGGAGATAGAGCACGTGGCGCTGCTGGTTCACCTTATCATAGGAAATGGTCTGAATACCGATCCACTTCTCAAAGTCCTCCAGGTTGGCCTCGGAGGTAGCCATGCAGGCCACACCGTCGCCGGGGAAGGTGATCTTGGAGGTGGAGGCGAACTCGTAGACCATATCATAGTTGCCATACTTCTTGCACTGGTGCAGAATGTCCGGGAACTCCACATAGTCGCCGTCAAACTCGTGGATGCAGTACGCATTATCCCACATGATCGTGAAGTCCGGCGCGGCAGGCTTCATGGAGGCCATACGGACGATGGTATCCTTGGAGTAGATGATGCCCTCGGGGTTGGAATACTTGGGAACGCACCAGATGCCCTTCACCGCCGGGTCCTTGATGGCCTCCTCCACGGCGTCCATGTCCGGACCGGTGGAGGTCATGGGAATGGTGATGAGCTCAAAGCCGAAGGATTCCGTCAGCTTGAAGTGGCGGTCATAGCCGGGGGCGGGGCACAGCCACTTGACAACAGGCTCCTTGCACCAGGGGCGGGGGCTGTTGAGGCGGCCGTGGATAAAGGCGCAGTCGATCACGCCGTACATGAGCTGCAGACTGGCGTTGCCGCCCACGAATACCTGCTTGGGCTTGCAGTCCAAAAGGTTTGCGAACAGGCGCTTGGCCTCCGGCAGACCGGACAGCGCGCCGTAGTTGCGGATATCAATGCCGTCGACAATATAGTCCTCCGGCTCCTTGAGCATATCGAAGATGTCAGATACCATGTCCAGCTGATCCTTGCAGGGCTTGCCGCGGGTCATGTCCAGCTTCAGCCCCTGTGCCTTCAGATCTGCAAAAGCGGTCTGCAGTGCTGCGTATTCCGCCCTCCGTTGGTCCAGTGTCATGTCTTTGTATGCAGTCATCTGTCTCATCCTCTCCGGGTAGTCCCTGAAGTTTTGTGCGGGGCAAAAGCCCCGGTCAATAATCTTTTATATTATACTCACCTTTTGGCCGAGATTCAAGGACTTTTTCTGCCAAGAATCATAAAAACACCCGGAAAACGCGGAAAAATTTTACGTTTTTCTTTTCTTTTTTCGAAAAATATGTTACAATCCACAAAAATGACAGCCATATCTGCACAGGGGGGACCTTTTTGGAAGATCAACAGCAAAAGAAGTATCAACTGATGACGGAAACACCGGTGAGCCGGCTGATCCCACGCATGGCGCTGCCCTGCGTGGTCAGTATGCTGGTGACTGCCTTTTACAACATGGCAGACACGTTTTTTGTAGGGATGCTGAAGAGCAATGCCGCCACCGGCGCGGTGGGCGTGGTATTTTCCCTGATGGCCATTATTCAGGCCATCGGCTTTTTCTTCGGTCAGGGCAGCGGTAATTTTATCTCCAGGGAGATCGGCCACAAAAACTATCAGGAGGCGTCGGAAATGGCCTCCACCGGCTTTTTCAGCGCGTTGGCTACCGGTGTATTGATCTGCGTGCTGGGACTGCTGTTTCTGGAACCTCTGGCCTACCTGCTTGGCTCCACGGACACCATTCTGCCCTATACCAAAGCGTACCTCAGCGTGATCCTGCTGGGCGCGCCGTGGATGACCTCATCGCTGGTGCTGAATAACCAGCTTCGTTTTCAGGGCAGCGCCGCTTACGCCATGGTGGGCATCACCAGCGGCGCGGTGCTGAACATCGGACTGGACCCTCTGCTGATCTTTGTGCTGGATCTGGGGATCGCCGGCGCTGCTTGGGCTACCATCATCAGCCAGTTTGTCAGCTTTTGCCTGCTGCTGGTCGGCTGCACCAAGGGCGGCAATCTCAAGCTCCATCTTTCCCATGTGAAACTGAAGCCCTATTATTATCTGTGGATCTTCAAGGGTGGTCTGCCGTCTCTGGCCCGGCAGGGACTTGCCAGCGTGGCTACCATCTGCCTCAATCAGGCGGCCCGGACCTATGGAGACGCGGCCATCGCCGCTATGGGCGTGGTGCAGCGGATCATGATGTTCGGCGGCTCTGCCATGATCGGCTTCGGTCAGGGCTTTCAGCCGGTGTGCGGCTTCAACTACGGCGCAGGGCTGTACCACCGGGTGCGGGAGGGCTTCTGGTTCAGCGTCAAGGTGACGTTTGTGCTGCTGCTGGCTGTCAGCGCGGCGGGCTTTGTCTGGGCACCGCAGCTTGTATCCATCTTCCGGGACGATCCGGAGGTCATCGCCATCGGTACGGCGGCTCTGCGGTTCCAGTGCGTGACCTTCTGCCTGCAAAGCTGGGTGGTCATGGGCAATATGTGTCAGCAGACCATGGGACTGACGGTGCCGGCCACCTTTATGGCGGTGGCCCGGCAGGGGCTGTTCTTTATCCCTACCGTGTGGATCCTGGCCCTGACGCTGGGCCTGCCCGGTATCCAGATGGCTCAGATGGTGGCGGACCTGCTGACCTTTCTCTGCTCCGTTCCCATTCAGATCTGGGTGCTGAAAAAATTGTCGCAGCCGCAAAAATAAACTGTAATCGAAACTTTTGGGATCGGATACCGCTGTACGTAAGCTGTACAGCGGTATTTTTCTATGGGGAGAGGCCCTCGCAGCTGTTCTGCGGCATCAAGACCGCGCAGCGGCAGAAAGCGATTGACTTTTCCAAAAAACCGATTTATAATCGGCATATACCGAAAACGAAGGGGGCGTATGAATGGCGAGACCACCGCGGTGCCGAAGGATCTGCGGCAAACCGCAGATCGATACCTTCTGCCCGAACGAGGGCGGAGGCGGAACGCCGATCCTACTGACGCTGGACGAATATGAGGTCATCCGGCTGGTGGATCTGGAACAGCGTACCCATGAGCAGTGTGCCGCCCAAATGGACATTTCCCGCTCCACCGTACAGGAGATCTACGAAAGCGCCCGGCAGAAGATCGCGGCGTGTCTTGTCCACGGAAAGCCGCTGCGCATCACCGGCGGGAATTACCGTATCTGCGGCGGTGAGGAGCATCCACACTGCGGCCGCAGCTGCCGGTTGCGGACATTCAACGAAACCGATCACAAACAAAAAGGAGAACCTGATATGAAAATCGCAGTTACCTATGAAAACGGTCAAATTTTCCAGCACTTCGGCCACACGGAGCAGTTCAAGCTCTATGAGGTGGCAGACGGCAAGATCGTCCGGGAGGAAGTGGTGGACACCAACGGCAGCGGCCACGGCGCGCTGGCGGGCTTTCTGATGCAGCGGGGCGTGGATACCCTGATCTGCGGCGGTATCGGCGGCGGTGCCCAGATGGCACTGGCGGAGGCCGGCATCAAGCTCTACGGCGGCGTCAGCGGCGAAGCGGACGCAGCGGTGAACGCCCTGCTGGAAAGCGCGCTTGCATACGATCCCAACGTCCGCTGTGATCATCACGACCACGCCCACGGCGAGGGCGGCCACACCTGCGGCCATCACGGCTGCCACTGATATGGAGGATCGGCTGGTGCAGCTTCCGTTTTGGTCCTCACTGACCGAGCGGGAGCGGGAAACGGTGCAGCGCAGTGCGGTGACGCGCCGCTATGAAAAGGGGGCGCTCATCCATGACGGCGGCAGCGAATGTCTCGGTCTGGTGCTGGTACTCTCCGGAGAGCTCCGCACCTATCTCCTCTCCGACGAGGGGCGGGAGGTGACGCTGTTCCGGCTGTATGCAGGCGACCTGTGTGTGCTGTCGGCCTCCTGCGTCATCAGTCAGATCACCTTTGACACCCAGATGACTGCCCAGCGGGATACCGAGGTCCTCATTATCCCCGCAAATATCGTTGCCATGCTCAAGGAGCAGAATTTGGCTGTGCGCTGCTGCCTCTATGAGCTGGCCACGGCGCGGTTTTCTGACGTGATGTGGGCCATGCAGCAGCTTTTGTTCAAGGGCCTTGACCGGCGGCTGGCGGGCTTTCTCCTGTCCGAAGCGGAGCGCACCGGCTCTGATACGATTCGCATGACCCATGAACAGATCGCCCAGCACATCAGCTCCGCGCGGGAGGCCGTGGCGCGGATGCTCAAGCAGTTCTCGGAGGAGGGCCTTGTGGAGCTCAAGCGCGGCGCCATCACCTTGCGGGACTTTGACAGCCTGAAACAGCTGATATAGTAAGAGACTGTCGATAAAGTGGTAAATTCTCCGCGACGGTAAGGTAGGGCAGCCGTTAGCGGCTCCGCCGCTTTACGGATGCTGCATACCCCTTGCGGGTGAAGAGTGTGCGCGGGACTACGCCCGCAGGCGTGTTTCGGAGCGCAACCGCCGCAAGGCGGCTCTTAGCGCGGAGATAACCCAAGAAGGGATACACCGTCGGCTCAGACCAAACAGCGGATACTGCGTATCCGCTGTTTGGGAGCCTTCCTCGAAACAGGCTCGCTTCATCCGCCACCGGCGGCGCTTCGCCTGTTTCCCTGCGCCATTGAAATCCTTAGTTTTCAGAACTTTTATAAAGTTCTGAAAACTGGCTCAGCGGGGAGAAAAGACTTTTTCGACACGCTGGGGGGCGCCATCTGCAAAGATGGCGTCCCTTTTGTACGAAGCTTACATAAACCGGCACAGCAAAATCGGCAGAAAGATAGCCGGGACAAGGTTCATGACCTTGATTTTGGTGACGTTCAGCATATTCAGGCTCAGAGCCACGATCAGCAGAGAGCCGACACAGGTCATCTCCGCGATTACGGCGTCCCCCAGCAGGGGGGACAGCAGCCCCGCCAAAAGGGAAATGGCCCCCTGATAGAGAAAAATGGCCCCGGCGGAAAACGCCACGCCGACTCCCAAGGAGGAGGCGAACACGATGGAGCTGATACCGTCGATGATAGATTTGGCTTTCAGAGTGTCATAGCTTCCGGTAAGGCCGTTTTCCAGAGCGCCTACGATGGCCATGGCCCCCACGCAGAACAGCAGGGAAGCGGTGACAAACCCGTCGGAGATGCTGGGCGCGCCATCCTCCGTGTGGATCAGCCGGGCGGTCCGGGTCTGGACCCAATCCCCCAGGGACCGCATCCGGCGGTCCAGATCCAGCAGCTCTCCGATAATGGCGCCCAGAGCGATGGAGAGGATGGCGGTCAGAGTGTTCTGCCCCTTGAGACATCCGCTGACGCCGATATACAGAACGCACAGGGCCATGCCCTGCATGATGATGGTCTGGAGCCGACCGCCGAGACCGTCGGCGGAGACCTCCTTGGAGGAACGGCGGGTGACGGCCCGGAGGACAAGCCCCACAGCGGACCCGGCCAGAATAGTCAGAGAATTGATGATCGTTCCGGTCAGCATACATTACGCCTCCTTTTGGGCGATAAGGTCACGGACTACCTTGCTTCCCATCAGCAGTCCGGCAGTGGCGGGAACCCAAGGGTTACTGGCGGGAACGCTCCGCCGTCCCGGCGGGGGAGCCTCCAGCTGCTGGGTAGGCGCAGGCTGTTCCGGGGAAAAGACCACCGTCTGGTGGAGGATGCCCCGGTTCCGCAGCTCCTTCCGCATGACCCGGGCCAGCGGGCAGCCGTAGGTCTCTGAAATATCCGCCAGCCGCAGCAGAGAGGGGTCAAGCTTGTTGCCGGTACCCAATGCCATGATGAGGGGGACGCCCAGCCGCCGGGCGGTCTCCGCCAGATCCAGCTTGCAGCTCACCAGATCAATGGCGTCCACAATATAGTCATACCTGCAGCCTGCAGGGAAGAACTGTTCCCGGTTGTCGGCATTGTACAGGGCCTCCATGGGATGCAGGACCGCATAGGGGTTGATATCCCGGACCCGCCGGGCCACGGCCTCTGCCTTGGGAAGCCCCACGGTGGAGTCCAGCGCCTCCAGCTGACGGTTCAGATTGGAGAGGGCCACGGTGTCGCTGTCTACCAGCGTCAGCTCACCCACACCGGCCCGGGCCAGACACTCTGTCACGTAGCTGCCCACGCCGCCCAGTCCGAACACGATGACGTGGGCGGCGGTCAGGCGAGCCTGCCCGTCCTTGCCCCACAGCATTTCATTTCGCAAAAAACGCTCGTCCATAAAACGCTCCGAATTTCAAAAGTAAAGATCAAAAAGGGCCGGCTGAAAAGCCGGCCCTTTGTTTCGGAATAGTGGGCCGATGACTGTGTTTTAACCCACAAACTTCATGCCGAAGTCGCTCTGCTGCACATCGGCGTTTTCAGACAGGGCGGTGCTCCACTCGGAAGCAGCCTTCTCCTGCAGATCGGAGGTGACGGATGCCGCCCAAGCGGGCAGATCGTAGCCCACGAAGTACATCACATGAGAACCGTAGGTGGTGTCCACGATACCGGTGTCGCCGTCCTTGCGGGAAGCGTCGAAGCACCAGTCATTGAACTCCTCCACGGCCCAGCCCTTGGTGACACGGGTGTAGAGACCGCCGTCATACTTGGAGCCGTCGGCGGAATTTTCCAGAGCCAGCTGGGCGAAGGAATCCTCGGTGGCCTCGCCGGACTTCCACTGGGCCAGAATTTCCTCGGCCTTGGTGCGGGCGGCGGCCTTCAGCTGGGTCTGCTCGTCCTCATAGCCCTCGTCGCCCTGAGCCTTGGTGCCGGTTTCGGGGGTGATGAGGATGTGACGGATGTCCACGGTCTTGTATTCCTCGCGGCCGCGGCTGTGGAACAGACCGACGTAATAGTTGGTTCCAACTTCCAGAATCTCCGTGTCACCGTCCTTGCGGGCATCGTCAAAGAGCCAGTTACCCACAACGCCGTCATAATAAGTGGCGTCGGTGGTGTTGTAATAGGTGGCCTTTTCATAATTGCCGGCAATGGATTCCAGAGACTTTCCGCTGTTGTAAGCGGCCAGGATCTCTTCTGCGGTGGCCTTGGCGGTCTCCTTGGCGGCAGCCTGCTCCTCGTCGGTGGCCTGAACGGTGTTGCCGTCGGCATCCGTGGTGGAATCGGCAGCGCCGCTGACAACCACATACTCCCAGGAAGCCTTGTCATAGGTCTTGGGATCTGCCTGATAGGCGGCTTCCAGCTCCGCGTCGGTGTAGGTCAGGCTGTCGGAATAGCTCTGGGCGTATGCCTGATACTGCAGCATCCGCAGGACCTGCTGGTTGTAGACCTTCTCCGTCATGATGGCACCCAGATTTCTCTGGAGATATGCCTTCACGGACATGCCGGTGGATTCCGCAGAGGTCTTCAGGGAATTCAGGGAGTCCTCATACTGCTCCTGCACGCTGGCGGGGAACTGATAGCCTTCCTCCTGTGCCTGCTTCAGACCCCGCTGGACCATGGTCATCTGCTTGACAGTGTTGTCCATGATATAATCATGCCAGGAGGAACCTTCCTCTACGCCCATCATGGAAGCGGCGGTGGCGTTCACCGTCTGGCTCTTCAGGGAGGCGTTGGTGTCCAGACCCAGATAGCTGATGAAATAGGAGTTGCTCTGCAGGAAGCCGCGGTAAACATTCTGATAATAGAAATTCACCTCGGCGGCACTGTACTTTTCGCCGTCAATGGTCAGGGCCGTGGCGTTGCGGGAGATCACATTGGATCTCCAGAGGAAGCTGGCTGCCACCACCAGCACGAACAGTACGGCGATGACGCTGTACAGAACGTTGCTGCGCTTTTCAGCCTTCTTTTCTTCCAGCTCCTTTTCTGCCTTGGGATCCACATAGCCGGAGGCCGTCTGATCCTGCCGGAGCTTTTTTTCTCTTGATGCGCTCATTTGTTGTCCATCCTCTCAAGTTTAAACGTTGTTGCGCGGCACAGCGCCGCATGATTTGTCACATACCCCGTCATTATAAAGGATTGCGCCGCGATATGCAAGTACCAGATCGCGTTTGATGCCATCCGGGGCAAAACTGCGCTTATTGTATGACACATATCTGAAAATAAACTGAAAAAAGGACTGCAAAGCAGTCCTTTTTGTCGTATAAAGCTGTCCCGCGGCGGCCGTGTAGACCTCGTTATAACCTGCACCTTCAAGCACAGGTGGGTTGCTTCCAGAATGCTTTACCGCTTCCAACTTCCAGCCGCGAACGGCAGCCGGGAGGCCTGCGAGCCACACCCTGAGAGGTGCATCCCTAATAACGAAATGTGGGTTAAAAAAAGATCTATCACGCACCCCGCAGGACACGCGGAATGACGTATTTCCTTAAAAGTCTGCGTGGAAACGGAGGAATTATTCCTCGTCCTCGTCAAACAGCAGCTCCATGAACTGCTCGTAGACCGCCTCCAGCTCCTCGTCGGAGTCCAGCGTGGAGAGCAGATCCTCGCCATCCTCGTGGATGACCTTCAGGATCACCAGGCCGTTGTCGGGATCGTCCTCGTTTTCCCCCTCGGTCTCGGCGGGGAAGAAGGCCTGATACATCTGGCCGTTATACTCCAGAGCGTCTACAAATTCCAAAACCAGCTCTTTTCCGTCCTCGTCGGTCACGGTAATAAAGGTGGGGCCGAAATCTTCACTCATCTTTGTATACCCTTTCTCGTGTTGTCTGTCCCTCCGGGGAAGGATTGCCCTTATTGTAACGGAAGAAAGCGATGATTGCAAGAGCGAAAACCGTGAAAAAGCAGCGAAGTACGAAAGTTATGTGACAGAAATTTTTGGAAAAATTTGGTAAAATCCATGGAAGCGGAAACTTTTCACCGGTTGAATCCGACATTTTCGCAGTTGACAGGGGATGATATAATGGACTTGATAATGGTGTATTGTGGGTTGGTTTCCTGAAGGGAAACCGCCTTGTGGATCACAAAAGGAGGTTCCAAGTTGGAGGAAAGAAGAAACACGCATCCCCAGGGGGCGGATCATTCCCGCAAACGGCGGAAGGTCCGGCCTGGTCATGTGGCGGGCGGCGTTGTGATGACGGTCTTTACCCTGGTCCTGATCGGCGTCTGCACAACGCTCATGCTGCTGGGGATTTTCATGAGGTATGTGAATACATCTCTGCTGCCGACGCTGGAGGTCCGGGCGGAGGACTACACCATGTCCCAGAGCTCCGTGGTCTATTATCAGGACAAGGAGAGCGGTCAGTGGGTGGAGTTCCAGAAGGTCCACGGGCAGGAGAACCGTGTCCTGATCGACATCGACGATATGTCCCCCTACCTGTGGCAGGCAGCGGTGTCCATTGAGGACGAGCGTTTTTTCAGTCACCACGGCGTGGACTGGAAGCGGACGCTGGGCGCTACGCTGCAGACCCTCATCGGCAGCAACGACAGCTACGGCGGCTCCACCATCACCCAGCAGATGCTGAAAAACATGACCGGCGAAAATCAGAATACCATCAACCGCAAGGTCAAGGAGATCTTCCGGGCGCTGGAATTTGAAAAGGATAACACGAAAAGCCAGATTCTGGAGCTGTACCTGAATATGATCTATTTGGGCAGCGGCTGCGGCGGCGTGGAAACGGCAGCGGAATACTACTTCGGCAAGTCCGCCAAGGACCTGACGGCGGCGGAGAGCGCCTGTATCATCGCTATCACCAACAACCCGTCCCTTTACAACCCCAAGTATGAACGGACCTACACCCGGAAGGACGGCACCACCGTCACTCCCCGGCAGTTGAACAAGAAGCGCCAGGAACTGATCCTGGACAAGATGTCTAAGGTCATCAATCCCGATACCGGCAAGCCCTATCTGACAAAAGAGGAGTGCGAAGCCGCCAAGGCGGAGCCTTTGAACTTCACAGATACCTCCGGAGACGCCAGCGAGCTGGTCAAGACCGACGGTATCGAGATCAACAACTGGTTCGTGGAGCAGCTCATCAAGGATGTGACCACAGATCTGGCTCAGGCCAAGAGCATTTCTTATGAAGCGGCCCAGCGGCTGGTCAACAACAGCGGCTATCAGATCTATTGCACCATGGACCCGGATATCCAGAAGATCGCGGAGGATGTCTACGCAGATCTGAGCAATTTGAATGTACACTCTGCCAAGGGCCACCAACTGCAATCCGGTATCACCATCATGGACCCCTATACCGGCAACATCGTGGGCATGGTGGGCGCCATGGGCCCCAAGACCCAGAATCTGGTGGACAACTACGCCGTCCAGAAGCATCAGGTTGGTTCTTCTATCAAGCCGCTGACGGTGTATTCCGCAGCGCTGGACGCCGGTGCTGTGACACCGGCCACCACCTTTGATAACTACCCCGTAGAGCTTATGAACAATTCTCCCTGGCCTAAGAACTCCCCCAATACCTACACTGGCTGGACCATGATCGGCGAGGGCGTCCGGCGGTCTATCAACACCATCGCCGTTCAGACCGTGGAGGCGCTGGGCGTGGTGGATTCCTACGCTTACGCCACGGAGAAGCTGGGCCTCAGTCTGGTGCCGGAGGATATGGGCGTTGCCCCCCTGGCCATGGGCGGCCTGACCTACGGCCTGAGCACCGTGGAGATGGCGGCGGCCTTCTCCGCCTTTGCCAACAGCGGCGTTTACAATTCGCCCAAGATGTATACCGAGGTCCGGGACAGCAACGGGGAGGCGGTTCTGAAAAACGAGGGCGAGACCCACGCGGCCATGAAGGAGACCACGGCCTACTTCATGAACCAGATGCTCACCAGCGTGGTGAACGCCGGTACCGGCACCTCCGCCAAGTTCAGCGGCATGACCATCGCGGGCAAGACCGGTACCACGGATAACTCCAAGACCCGCTATTTCGTGGGCTATACCCCCTATTACTGCGCCGCCGTGTGGACGGGCTATCCCAAGACCAATGAGAAGATTTCTGCCTCCGGCAACCCGGCCATTACCATGTGGAAGCCGGTCATGCAGAAGATCCATGAGCATCTGGAGAATAAGAGCTTTACAAAGCCCACCAGCGGCCTGGAGCAGGTGACGGTCTGCGCCGACAGCGGCCTGCGGTGCACCGATGCCTGCCTTTCCGACATCCGGGGCAGCCGGGCGGTTCAGGTCACGGTGGCGGCAGGCACAGCTCCCACGGAGTCCTGCGATAAGCACGTCTTTGTTGATTACTGCACCGAGGGCAAGTGCCTTGCAACGGACAGCTGCCCCTCCTCCAGCGTCAAGCAGGTGGCGGTGCTGGACTTTGAACGGACGGAATACTTCCGGGAGGGCGTCCGCATTGGCTCCATCACTACCGACAGTGCCAAAAATCCCGACAGCATGTTCCATCTCATTGAGATGAAGCGGGCCATCGGCCTGGAGCCCACGCCTACGGCAAGTGGCGGAGAGACCTACCCGGAGGTCATCGGCTGTCCGGCCCATGCCGGCATGACGCCGGTGGACCCGGATCACCCCGGCGGTGGCGTTGATGATCCCAATGATCCCAACTACAGCCCGTCGGTCGACGATCCCAGCGGCGGCTTCGGGGACGCGAACCTGCCCGAGGACCCCACCGGTGGTATCGTGATCCCGACAGAGCCGGAGGATCCCAGCGGCGGCTTCGGCGATGCCGGTATGTGGGCGGCCAATCTGTTCAATCGGAACTGAGACAGAGCGCGCAAGATCATATAGCTGATACACCCCCAGACCGGAGACTCCGGTCTGGGGGTGCTGCTTGAAGAACCGATATGCGGTGTCGCTTTGGGTTTCTCTTTCAGATCCTCTGAAAAACAAGAGGACGGAACTGCCAGGAGCACAAAGCTGAATTGGGAGAAAAAAGACCCCCAGAAGCATTGCTTCTGGGGGTTGTCAGCTTATTTGCGGGGGCCGCCCTCCAGCCATTTCAGGTCATAGGACTCAAAGACAACCTTCTCATAGGCGGGGACGTCCATCACCACGCCGGTCCAGTCGGAATGGATCTCGCCGGTCTGCTTGATGAGGATGTCATAGAGAATATCATAGGTAACGCCGTCGGCGGGATCGGTCTCCACGATGGTGGAGTAGGGCAGGGTCTTGTGATAGGTCAGCTCCATGCCCTTGTAGTCGAAGTGGAAGCCGCAGCGCATCCGGCAGCCGTCCAGACCGGTGTATTCCGCGATCTCCTTCAGATCGTGCAGGATCTTGTCCGGCTCGTAGAGGTTTTCGGGAGTGGTGGCAGTGTAGTCAAAGCGGAACTGAATGTTGGCGCCGGGAAGCTTGCGGAAGCGCTCAATGAAGGGGATCAGATTCTCCTTGGGATAATCCTTGTAGAGAACGCAGTTGATGCGGAAGGGCACCGGCAGCCGGGTCAGCAGCGAGTCATTGGACTCCACCACATAGTGCTGCATGTGGCGGGACACATTGATGCAGGTGATCTTGTGCTTATTCCGCTCCGCGAAGGCCAGAATGTCCTCCTCCGTCTGGCATTTGGAGACGGGCAGAGTGGTGTTGATGAACACCCGGTGGGTAGTGGGGATCTCATCCAGCATGATCTGGAGCTTTTCAATGTCGGCAAAGGGCTCGCCGCCGGTAAAGACGAAATCGCATTTGGGGGTGATGGCATCCATCCGGCGGATGCTCTGGACAATCTTCTCCAGAGAGAAGCCGGTCATGTCCCCGTATTCTTCCTTATTGATGCAGAAGGGGCAGTGGTTCTTGCAGTCGTAGGGAACAAAGATGGTGACGGTAGCGCCGCCTTCCCTTGTTTTGTATGGATGATTCATGATGATCGATCGGCCTTTCCTATTTATAGATGGTAGATCAAGGCGGGAAACAACGGTCCCCGCCCCGAGTAGACATATATTCGTACATACGGATAATTATTTTAATCTATTTTTAACAAACGGTCAAGTGAAAAACAGAAAAAAGAACAAAAGGCAAGCATTACGATTAGGTTACACAAGGTCAAACGACCTGTGTAGCCTAATCTTTTTTGCAAAGAAATAGGAGAACAACAGAACCGGGGGTGAGAAATCTTGCGGAAATACAGATATTTGACATTCGCAGACCGAAAGCAGATTTCCGCGTGGTATCAGTCGAACGACCGGGCGGCGGACATAGCAGAACGGCTGGGAATGAGCGTGAAAACGATCTACCTTGAATTGAAGCGCGGGGAAGAAACGGACGAAAGCGGGACCGTTATTCTTGACCGCAACCAGCGGCCCGCATACAACCCCGTTCTTGCCCAGCAGAGGTTACAAGCAAACTTCAAGCGGCGCGGGCGCGTCGCGGTGGAGGAATCGGCAGAAACGGCGGGAGCATAAGCCCGCGAAAATCAAACAGGAGGTTTTGACAGTGACAGAATTTGAGAGAATCACGCAAAGCCCGGAAATACTGGCGGCGTTCCTTGCGTCCTTGCCCGTCATTGAAGCGCCGTGGGACGAAGAATTCCAGCGGAAGTATTGTGCCGGGTGCGGGAAAGTCAGTTGTGACGATGGTAGCCCTTGCCCGTATGAGGACAAGCGGAACAATCCGCTTTGGTGGCTGTCGCAGGAAAGCGGAAAGGCGGCGGAGGTATGAGCCGAAAGGAACAGCAACACGGCGGGGTCAAGCTGACGGCGAAGACGGCCCGCACCCTTGCAATGCAGGAGTTCGGGACCGCACGCGGCCTGACGAAAAGTACGTCATTCGTCGGCGTGTACTTCATGGAGTTTGGAAACCTGCGTATCGAAATTTGCGCGGACGCGGCTTGTATTGCTGTTCGCGTGGTTCTGGCCCACGGTACGGGTTCCAGTGTGAAATACTTTGACCCCGACAATCTGCAAGAGAACTTCAAGGCTATCGAAAAACACCGTGAAGACGAAGACCGCGCCATTATCAGTGATTGGGTCAACCTGAACGGCCCGGAATTCTGCCGGAAGCAAATTGAAGAAATCTGGACGCACGGCGCGTAAAGGAGCGGGACCGATGGCAGAAGAAACACGCTACACAAAGCAGGATTTAGAAACTATGCGTGCTTGGACACTACAACGGAAAATTCAAGTGACGCAAACACGCCTGATTGAATGGCTGGGCCGCTATGACTGGAACGTTTACGTTTCATTCAGCGGCGGCAAAGACAGTACCGTTTTAGCAGACCTTGCCGCCCGCGTGTATCAAGTGTTCAGTTGCCCGAAAAGGCAAGACCCCCTGCGCCTTGTTTTCGTAAATACGGGCCTTGAATACCCGGAAATTCAAAAATTCGTTCGTGATTTTGCAGAATGGCTGAAAGCAAAATACAAAATTCCTGTCGAACTCGAAATACTGCACCCGTCAATGACATTTCCGCAGGTCCTTTCAAAATACGGCTACCCCGTCATTTCAAAAGAAACGGCAAAAGTCATTTATTATGCCCGCCGCGGTTCACAATGGGCGGTAAATCGGTTGAACGGGTTGGACAAGCACGGGAACGAAAGTAAGTTCAAGGAACGCTTCAAGAAATACAAGTTCCTGATTGACGCACCTTTTGAAACATCGCAACTTTGCTGTGACGTTATGAAGAAAGGCCCCGCACATAGGTACGAAGCAGAAACCGGGCGAAAGCCTATCGTTGCAACGATGACGGAGGAATCGGAACAGCGTCAGTCGTCATGGCTGAAATATGGGTGCAATTCTTTCGATTCCAAACGTCCCATGTCAAAGCCTATGTCATTTTGGACCGAACAGGACGTTTTGCAATATCTGAAAATGACTGGAATTCCCTATGCCCCTGTTTACGGCGAAATCATTGAAGCTGACCCACAATTACAGCTTTTGAAGAAGCAGGAGAAAGAAAACTGGTCACGACAGGTTGCGAAAGAACCGGGTGTATGTACTGTATGTTCGGAATCATGAGCGACAAAGAACCGAACCGCTTTCAACGCATGAAGCAGACCCACCCGCAACAATACAGATATTGCATCGGCGGAGGTCATTTTGAAAACGGTATTTTGAAGCCGGACAAGATGGGGTTAGGTATCGGAACGATACTTGATTACATCGGAAAACCATACTGAAAGGCGGTGACAGCATGAAACGTCAATTCTGCTTGCCCTGCTTCCTCGAAATCAAGAAAGCCGGGAAACACGATATTGAGCGTGTCCGCGGCGGCGTGAATATGAAAATCACCTGTTGGCGGTGCAAGCGCCGTCGTTTCGGGGCCGAATACGAGATTTCCCGGAAAGGCGGTGTGTCCCGTGACAACGGCTGATTTGAAGCGGGCGTTCATGGACGAACGCCCGGTACGGTACAACGGCATTGCCTACCAGCGAGTAACAGCGGTGATTTACCGCAAGACCCCGGACAAAACCGGGTTGCTGGTACAAGGTGAACTGCTGGACAAGAACGGACGTGCCGTTATGATCGCGGCGGCGGAGCGAATCGAAGTGGAGGAACCGAAATGACACAAGAGATTATCACAATCACCGTTGAAGCCGGGCAAATGACCGCCCGGCGGAAGCCCCGGAAAATCGCCCAGCGCCGCCCGGTTCCCGTGTGGGCTATCGTGAAGTATGCGGCCCTGACGATTGCCGGAATTATGTTGTTTCGTGAGGGCGCGGCCCGTGCGCTGGCCTACCGCGGCTATTTCGCCGTCGGCGGAGAGGTTTTCGCCCTCTTCCTCCCGGTTTTCTATTACTGCCTTTCCCGGACGGTCCGGGACCTTATCACGGACATAAAAAACGGCTTCAAGCCGGAATATGAGGAGGACTAAACCATGAAGAAAATTTCGCAGATCGAAACGGGCGGGCGCTTTCTGTACGGCGGCGTTGAGTGGGTCAAGCTGTACGCAGGCGACGGAACCGTTGCGATTTCCGCCGAACCCGTCTTTGAACGCGCTTTCGACGAAGACAACAAGAACGATTGGCGTTCTTCTTCCCTGCGCCGCGAACTGAACGGCGCGTTCCTCGACGCGCTGGTTGCAGAGGGCGCGGACCGGGCGGCGTTCCTCGATTGGGAAAGCGACCTGACCGCCGATGACGGTATGACCGACTACGGGACCGCCACCGACAAAATCGCTTTGCTGTCGGACAAGCTGTATAGAATGTTCCGCGGCATTATCCCGCGCGTGGACGCGTGGTGCTGGAACCTGACCCCGTGGACCTGTGACGCGTCCTACTCTTGCTACGTCCGCTACGTCAATTCCTCTGGCGCGATGGGCTGGGACAGCGCTTACTTCGGCTACGGCGGCGTTCGCCCGCTTTGCTATCTGAAATCCGAAATCTTGGTATCTGTCCCCGGAGAGGACGACGAAGAGAAAAACGTTGAAGTCGCCGAAGAGGACCGCGCACAGCTTGTTCTTATCGCAAGCGACAGAATTTTGAATGCCCTGAATGAATACCCCGTGGAAGTTTGGGGCGAAGCGCTGGGCGCAACTGTGGCTTCTCTGTTCACGTCGAAGCAGAACGCGGCGCAGATCGCGCAGGAAGACAAAGACAAAGCGGCGGAGGTCTGAACCCCCGCCGTCGTGAAAACTGGATAAAGAAAAACCGCCCCGCGTTTGCTTGGGAGAGCAGACGCGAAGCGGGTTCCGCCGATGAAAATATATCAGCTATCAACCTACTGTTAGTATATCAAAAACGGCGGAAAAAGTCAACAAATAACGCCGTTTTTGCGCGGCGTGGCGGGCTTGTAATGGGTATTAACGTTCCTGCGATTAGCCTTGTCACGCATGACAACAGGACCGGGAAGAAAGACACACCCTATCCGGTGTTCTTCCTACCTGCATAGACAACTACACACGCCGGAAGTAAAGCCCCGCCCGCTTCCTCTACCCGCAAAAGGAGTGAAGCAAGTGCGAAGTTTTATGAGAGAAAAGAAAATCTACTGCGGAAAGCATTACCGGGAGGTAGATATATACCCCTATACCGCCGCGCAACTGACAGCATCTACGCGCGGGAAGAGGTCAAAGAAAATAAAGGAAACGGAGCCGAAGCAAAAGAACCTGAATGACAAGAACGCCCGCCGCTACTTCACGCAGACGGCGAACCTGAATTTCGGTTCTGACCCGGAAGCCCTGCACGTTACAGCTACATACAGCGGAAAATACCTGCCTGACACGGTGGAACAGGCCGAACAGGAAGCAACAAACTTCCTACGCCGGGTCCAGTACCGCCGGAAGAAAGAGGGTTTGCCGCCGCTAAAGTACATGATCGTTACCGCCTACACCACGAAGCGAAACAGCGAAACCCCCGTTCGTATTCATCACCACATCATTATGAACGGCGGGCTTGACCGTGACGTTGTGGAAGACCTGTGGAGAAAACGCAGGCGCAAGGGACAGAAAAAGGGCGACAAAATCGGCTTTTGTAATGCTGACCGCCTGCAAGCCGATGAAAACGGCATAGCCGCCCTTTGCACCTACCTTGTGAAGCAGGGGTGCGGGAAAAAGCGGTGGAATTCCTCGCATAACCTCGAAAGGCCGTACAGCCGGACGAACGACGGCAAGTACAATCGCCGCCAGATTGAGAAGTGGGCGAAAGAACACCCGCCCCGTGAGTTTTGGGAAAAGAAATATCCCGGCTGGACACTGACCGACGATGACTACGGCGTTCAGTACGAATACAACGACTTCACGGGTTGGGCGGTCTACCTGAAATTGCGAAAGAAAGAGTAAAGAAAGGGGCTGTTCAATATGGCAAGGCCGTTCAAAATCTGCCCGGACTGCGGCGCACACCTCGACGCTTCCGAACCCTGCGACTGCAAGGACGCAATCGAGCGGGAGCCGCCGAAGCCGCGGGAGCGGTTGAAACTGCTTGCCGTCTGCCGGGAGGTAGACAAGGAAAGCGGGCGCGTCAGCGTTTACCCGCTTGACCTCGAAATTACAAGTGAAATCCTTACGGGCCTGAAAATGCGGGCGCAGTTCAACCCGGAATTGCGCTACTTCACGACCACGACGGCACGTTGGGACCGTTACGGCGAAGTCATGGCGGGTATCCTGAAACGCCGCACGGTGAGCCGGGCCGATTTGGACAATATCGGGGGTATCTGCGAGATATGAGAAGAAATGAGCCGACCCCGGAAGAACGGGAAATCGAAGAAATGAAGCAGGCCGCACGGGTCATCAAGGAAATTTGCGACCGCAGGACGGCGGACGACGCTTGTTCATTCTGCCCGTTCTACGATATGTGCCGCACGGAACCTTACACATGGGAGGTATGACAATGACGGAGCGGGAACGCCTGTTAGAGAAGATACGCAAGGTTCAAGCCCTTGCAAACCGCGGCGCAGACGGCGAAAAGCAGTCAGCCGCCGCCCTGCTTGATAGGCTGATGACGCAATACGGCATCGACGAAGCCGAAATAGCGGAAGAGCGTTTGGAAAAGTGCTTCTTCCGTTACAAGACCCCGTATGAAAGAAAACTGCTGGTTCAGGTGATTTATACCGTGACCGGGAAAATCCCCTTTAAGTGCGTCGGGTCCTATTCAGGCCGCGCACGAAAGCAAGTCGGAATTGACTGCACCGCGGCGGAACGGCTGGAAATCGAATTCAGCTATGAGTTTTATAAAGCCGCGCTGGAAGAGGAAATGGAACGGTTCTATTCGGCGTTCCTGATGAAGAACGACATCTTCCCGCCTGCTTCCAAAAAGGCCGAAGAAATCCCGGCGGCGGAAATCAGCAGAAGCGAAGCCCTTAAACTTCAAGCGCTTATGGCGGGCATGGGCGACCACACGCGCCGCCCTGTATTGGGAAGCGGGGTGGGACCGTGATAGACAACCAACGCGCCGCCCTGCGGTATCAAAACAAAGTCAACAACGCACAGGGCCACTTTTTCGAGAGTGCAATAAAAGCCGCCTGCGCCCTCTATTCTGACCGAGAGCGGGCCGACGTAGACAAAACCCCTGAACCGTTCCGCGTTCTGGAAAAGAGCCGCGACGGAAAGTTCAAGGGCCGCTTTACCGCCCGCGCACAGCCGGACTTTCAAGGAACGCTTGACGGCGGGCGCTCCATAGTCTTTGAAGCGAAGTACACAACGACAGATCGTTTGAAGTGGGACGTTCTGACACAGGAACAGCGGGACACGCTGGAACGCCACGCCCGGCGGGGTGCGCTTGCCGCAGTCTGCGGCGGGATTGGAAACGAATTCTTCTTTGTTCCGTGGACGGTGTGGCGGGACATGAAAGAGCATTTCGGCAGAAAGTACGTTACCGCGGCGGACCTCGAACAATGGCGGGTCCGCTTCAATGGGGCGGTGCTATTCCTCGATTACGTCCACCACGAAAGGAGCGGGACACCATGAAAAAACAGCACACACAGAAAATGACGGTCCGCGTCACGGCACAGACGGCCTACAACCTCGAACGCCTTATGCTTATGAGCGGGCAGAAAACGCCGGGCCGCGTCGTCGATAAGCTGGTTCGTGAAAATGCTTGCCCTGCGGGGCCGAAACATCGAAACGGAGGAAACAAAATGAAGTATGACTGCATGAAGCCTGAATGGGCCGACAATGAGCCTTGCCCGCTCGACACGGGCGAACTGGAAAACTGCGCCGAATGTGTGTGGGCGCATGAACGGGAAACGGAGGACTGACAATGCGTGCCGGAATTCTGCTGATCGTTCTTTATTGGGCGCTGTTCACCATTCGAGCGGGTTTGCAACCGAAAGTGCGGCGGAGGTCAAAGCGGCGACCTACGACATGAACGGGCATCGGGCCTTGAAAAGCTGGAACACACCCGCCGCCTGCAATGTTGGACCGTGGCAAAGTGGGCCTTGCGTGTCTGCGGCTGGGCTGAAAACGTCCTGTTGGGCGTGGTTATCCTGTGGGTTGCTTTCCTGCTGGGCGCAGTCCTGACAGGAACCGTCATTGTATTTGGCTACCCGGTGTAAAGGAGCGTTATCTATGAAGCTGACGAAGTGTGAGCAATGCGGCGGACCGACGGCGGAGGGCCTGCCCCTCTGCCCTGACTGCATGAGAGCAACGGGCGCGGCGGCGGACCAAATCGCCGCGGCGGAGGAACTGCGGGACATTGCACGGGTCCTGTCCATCACGGCGAACACGGACGCAAACATTCGTGAAGCAATCGTCGGAATTTTGAATATCGCCGAAAGGCTGGAAAGAGGGAAATAAAATGGAACTTCTGCAATTCGTGTTTTCGAGTTTTTGGGTTTGGCTGGGCTGTGTGGTCCTGATTGTCGCGGCGGGTGAAGCTGTGGCGACCGCGGCGGCGGGTTTCCGTCAGAAGCGCAAAGTTTCCGTATACCACGTCGGCGACGTGACGCGGGTTGAAGTGGAGAACGCGGGCCGCGCCGACATTCCGGCGGCGGTAAAGGCGTTGAACGAGCAGGCGGCGGAGGTGGACGAATGAAGCTGAAAAAGGTTCTTTCCATCTGCAAGGCGAACGGGCTTTATTACCTGTATGACCGTATCGACAGATCGGGAGAAATCACGCAATGGCTGGGCGACGGCTACGCCCTCTATCCTCTGGACGGCCTGCCTATTCTGGACGAAGAAAGTTTCTGCGCCGTGTTCGACATTACCGGGAAGCAACGCGAAAAAATCCTTTTCCGGCATGAGCGCTTGCCGGAACACCTGAACGTCGAGGACGTGGCGGCGGGCGACAAACTGGTTCGGGAGTATGAAACGACCTTTATCAACGGCGGGTTGCGCTTGAAACCGCTGAAAACGAACAACGGCGTTACATTCATTCGGAGCCTGTACCTTTCGCCGCTGGAAGACGTTATCGACATGGTGCAATTCTACGAGCGGACCACGCCGCAGGGCGGTTCGTACATCGTCGCAAAGGCCGGGTTCCTGACGGCGGCGGTCATCATGCCTTATGCCATTAGTAAGAAATTCGCCGACGAACTGGAAGAACTGTCCTATCAATGCCGCCACTTCCTGAACACCCGAAGCGCATTCACCACCACGGCGGCGGAGGACGAAGAAAAGCCGGACGAAAACCAGACGACCACGTTTGACGCGGAAGCGGCGGAGGACACGGAATGAAAGCCTTTACCGTGTATCAGCCCTACGCACACGCAATCGTAGCGGGGGTCAAGCATTATGAAACCCGACCCCGGCGGACGCATATTCGGGGCCGCGTCGCTGTCCACGCCGGGCGGCTGGACGAAGTGCAAGCGACAAAGCATCTGACGAACGGTGAGTTTTGGGCCGTACTGGAAGCCGCAGGCGGCGGCGGAAACCTGCCGCGGGGCGCAGTCATCGGAACCGTTGAAATCGTCGATTGCGTGCCTGTGGAAGAACTTGTGGACAGTTTGGATAACCGGGAACGCCTGTTAGGTGATTATTCGCCGGGGCGGTTCGCGTGGGTGCTTCAAAACCCGGTCATGTTCAAAACGCCCATTCCCGCCCACGGGAAACAAGGGTGGTGGAATTGGGAGGAACCGACATGAAGTGCCGCGAATGCGAATTTGCATCGGTCCACACATACCCGCGCAATGGAAACAGCAACAGCGCCCACGTCGGGCATTTCGGGCAGGAAGCGTCTTTCTGCAATCACCCGCAATGCCCGCCGCCGGGCAATCATTCGGCGGCTGAATACTGTTCTGAAAGAATGGGTCAACCGCAACGGGAAGACGCGCCCCCCGCGCTATGGGCGCAAGCGGATTCTTTGCCGCCGTTCGCGCAATCGAGCGGGCGAAAAAGCGACGGTGAAAATACATGAACTATCGACCGAAAGTTGTTCGTTGCCGCCTGAAAACGGGCGGAAAGAGCATTCCACAAATCCGGGAGGAATGCAGAGGGCAAGGCTTGACCTACCGGGACTTTGAGAATATCCAGAGATCGAACGAAGAGTTCGACGGGCTGGTTGTCCTGCTTTCCCTGTGGGCCTACGACAACCACGCAAGCTATCACCTGCATAATTGGGACCCGGCGGACGACGAAAGAATGATGATGGCGATTTACTACGCCGAACAAGTACACCCGTTCCCGCGCTACAAAAACGACCTTGTGAAATTCAAGGCGGATTGGGCGGCGCAGGCATACGACCCCGGCGGCGCGTCCCTGACGTTCGCCCCGGCGGACGTGGAGGAACTGGAAGTTCTCTGCGAGGAAGCGGCGGAGCCGGAGCCGGAACCGCCCGCCCCTCCCGCTCCAAAGCGGAAAAAGCATAAGCGGCGGCGGAAGTAAGACCGGGAGCCACTGACAAACGAAACGGAGGTAACAGAAAATGAAACTTGCGGCATTCAACGCCGTTTGCCCCTTTGAGATTGGCGACAAAATCGGCATGAGGAAGAAAGCCTGCGCGGTGGGCGGCAGAACGCTTGACGTTATCGTTGAACGGACTATCACCGACATTGTGTGTATGCACTCCGTCAAAGCCGGAACGGTGAAGTTCCTGTACGAACTGGACAACGACGGGCGTTTGGTAGAAATCGTTCGTTGACCCGCTTTCGAGCGGGAGAACCACAAAAGGAGGTTTAGACGGTGAAAACCATATCAATTATCAACCTAAAAGGCGGCGTTGCAAAGACGCTGACCGCTGACAGCATGGCCCACGTCCTCGCAACGTTCCACAACAAGCGTGTTTTGCTTGTGGACAACGACAAGCAGGGCAACACGTCAAAGGCATTCGGGGTTCATTCCTACGATGACAAGAGCATTTCGGACGTGCTGACTGCCCGGCGGCTGGACCTGCGGGAGGTCATCAAGAAGACCCGGTTCGAGAATATCGACGTAATGCCCGCAAATATGACCTTGATTCGGGCGAACATGGAAGTCCTGATGGACAGCACCCGCCCCCAACAAACGCGCCTGCGGTCCGCCCTGAACGCGATTGCGGAAGAAAACTTTTATGATTTCTGCATCATCGACAACGCCCCGGACATCAACATTTCAACGATAAATGCCCTTGTCGCGTCCGACGACGTGATTATTCCCATAAAGATTGACAAGTACGCCTTTGACGGGCTGGAAGAACTGAAAGAACAGATTGAGGACACACGGGACGACCTGAACCCGCGCTTGCGCCTTGCCGGGTGCTTGATTACCTGCTTTATCCGCGCCGACGCAGAGAAGCAGGGCGAAGCGTGGTTGCGGTCCCGCCCGGAATACCCCGTCTTTGACACCCGCATTCGATATTCGGATAAAGTCACCGAAAGCACCTTTTCGGAAATCCCTATCGTGGAGTACAGCCGACGGAGCGGAACCGCAATGGACTATATCGCATTCGTTCAGGAATACTTGCGGAGGGGTAAACAATGACGGAGAAAACGGCGGTCCCGGAATACTGCCGGGACGGAAAGAAAATCCGCGCGTATCAATGCGGGATTTGTGACCGACTGGACGTTGACGACGTTTCCGACAAGCGGTTCTGCCGCGCCGGGTATTGGCCCGGTTGCGGCGACCCTGACGGTTGCCGGGAAGCATTCAAACCGATAACAGGCCGCGGGCGCATCGGCGTTCACCGCTAAAATGTCCGATTCGGACGGGAAAGGGGCTATCTATGGGAAGATTTAATTTGAACCAGATTTTGAGTGACACGTCAAAGGCGGCGGCGGGCGGCGGGAGCGCAAAGCCCCGCCCCTCTGAAAGCCGCTATGAGAAATTGAGCGTCTTTGACCTTGTGCCGTCGGAAGACAATTTCTATTCCATGCGGGAAATCGGGGAACTGAAAGCGGCAATCGAAATTGCGGGAAAGTTCTTCAAAACCTTGTCGTCGTTCCGCTGGGCGACGGCAAGTACAAGGTCATTGCCGGGCATCGCCGCCGCCTTGCTTCTATCGAACTTGTGAACGACGGGAAGCCGGAATATGAATTCGTACCCTGCGTCATCGAACCGACAGAGGAAGCGGCGGACGAACAGGAAATACGCGACGGGCTGGACCTGATTGTTACCAACTCGCAGAGAGAAAAGACCGCATGGGACAAAATCGAAGAGGTTCGCTATCTGCGGGAAGTTTTGGAAAAAGCGAAGACAAAGCCCCGGTTCGTCGAACTGTTGCGCCGCATCGTCGAAAAGACGTTTGAAGACGGAGAGTTACAGACGGACGGGACCCGCGATTTTATCGCAAAGGTGCTTCATACCAGCACAACGCAGATCGGACGATATGACACCATCATTCGTCATTTGTCCCCGGAATTCACGGAGGAACTGAAAGCGGACCGCATCAACCTTTCGACCGCCTACGAATTGGCGGGCCTGCCTGTGGAGAACCAGAACGCCGCCTTTAAGGAATATCACCTGACCGGGGCAATTTCCATCAAGGCCGCGCGGGAATGGAAACGTCCTGCCCCGCCTGCACCGCCCGCAGAGAACACCGCCACACCTACGCAGGCAGAACGCCCGCAGAAAGAGCGGGAACCCGTAGTCGAGCGGGACAAAGTGCCGGACACGCAGGCCACGCCGCCGTATAGCGCCGCTGTGGAGCGGGACACCGCAGACGGGACGCAGGACACGAAGCCGACCGAAAGCACCCAGCAGAGCGCACCACGCCGCCCGCAGGCTACCAGAAGTAGCGAATGCGGGATTTGCCCGTATTGCGGGGCGAAGTTTGACGCGGCAAAAGTTATCGAATACAGCATTCGCGGCGCGGCGGAGGGAAAGCCGCACACCTGCCAACATTGCGGACAGCGGGTGAAAATCTTTTGTTCGGTTTCTTATTTCTGTTCCCCGGCGGAAGAGTGAGGGGCGCAGATGGACGAATACAAGACCGATTATCTGGAAGCCGCGGCGGAGGAAGCAGAGCGTTTCCGTGAAGCCGCGATGATACTTGCGGAGCGGGCGGGCGTATCAGCGGAAGAAGCCATATACCGCATTCGAGAAGCGTTGCAGGTCATACGGGACGTAATCACGTCCATTACGGACACACCGACAAACGCAGTTGAAAAACTCATCACGCAAGTTGAAGAAGCCGTAGCACAGGCAGAGCCGAAGCACAGCCGCAGGAAACAGCGGAGGGAGCGGGCCGCGCTGATTGAACGGCGGTATATGGTCCAAATCAGACATTATGAGCGGGCGCACCCTTTCCGCAGGGTATATAAGCCGCCTTGATAGAGCAGGAACAGGAGGAAACGGAGCAATGAAGCAAGAAAGAGTTATTGCTATTCTGGATTTTTACCGGGATATAGATAAAACAGTCACCATGAACGAGCGGGTTATTCGGAACCTTGAAGATCAATACTATTCCACGTTGGGCGCGGTGAATTCCGACGGTATGCCACACGGGAAAGGCGGGGTTTCAAACCCTGTCGAACGCGTCGTGCTGAATATCCCGCAGTCCGTTTCCGACACTATCGCAAATATGCGCCGGGAAAACGAAAGGCTGACCGCGATAAAGGGCGAAATTCTTTCGGAGTTGAACGCCCTGAACTACCGCGAAAAAGCGGTGATTTACGGCTTTTACATAGACGGGCTTCAATGGGAACGTCTTTCGCAACGCGTAAATTACAGCCCGCGGCAATGCCGGAATATCCGAAACATTGCGTTGGATAGATTGGCAAAGCGCTTTGAGCAGAACAAGCAGATTTCCCGCTACGTTTTCCCGGAAAAATAAGATTGCCACCTATTGCCCGTTTTTCCTGCTATAATTGGCATTGTGAAAAGTGAACACAACGATACGGGCGGCGCATTCCTCCACGCCGCCGGAAGCCTGAAAACGGACCATGTTTTGAACATGGCCCGTTTTTTACGCACTTCCGCGGCAACGCCCGGAACGAAAAATGAAAAACAAACGAAAGGGGGCGCGGCGGACGCATGGCGAGAGAGCGAAACCCGGAACGTGACAAAGCCCGGCGGATATGGCTTGATTCCGGCGGCACGCTGACGGCCCGACAGGTTGCGGAGCAAGTCGGCGCAAAGCCTGAACAGGTCCGCAAATGGAAAAGCCTTGATAGCTGGGCGGCGGAACTTGAAGCGCAGAAACCACCGCGGAAGCGCGGCGGACAACCCGGCAATAAGAACGCCGCAGGTGCAGGCGCTCCACACGGGAACCGAAACGCGGAAACCCACGGCGCATATTCAACGGTTCGCCTTGCGGACCTCCCGGACGAACAGCGCGAATACATCGAAAGTATCACGCTTGACACGGGAACGAATATGCTTTCTGAATTGCAACTTCTGATTGCAAAGGAAGCCGACCTGCAAAGCAAGATTGCAAAGATAGAGAACGGCGACCCGGACGCGCTGTATATTGACCGCGTTGTTGAAATGTGTGCGCCAAAGAGTACGGAGCGTTTGGAGCAACAGCAAGAGAAACTGGAAACCCTGCGCCGTAAGCGTGATGACCTGACGTGGGAGATTGACAGCGGCCCGGATGGTAAGCCGCCGTCAAAGGCGAAGCAAAAAGCAACTGGACGCATTACAACGCGAAATAGCCGCGCTGGAAGATACCACGGCAGACCGTCAAATGGAGTTGGAGAAATCCAGTTACAAAGTCAATATGCAAACAGTCATCAAGGCAAGCGCATTTGATCGCGCTATGAAACTGGAAGCCGAACTGAACAAGATACACGGGCGTATCATCAAGCTACTTGATTCTATCAAAGGTTATGAGATGGAAAGCCGCCGCCTGCGCCTTGAAGAGCGCAAATATAATCTTGCGAAGCAAAAACTATCAGGAGCGTTCGACGTTGACCCTGAAACGGGCGAAATCATCGACGAAGTGGACGACCCGTGCGGCGACCCGGAAATTTGAAATAGGTTCTTTCGGCGGAGCCTACGGCCTGCGGGTCCGCGACGCCCGGCGTTTTTTTAGCCACGAAATTTTTTTGAACGCTTCCGGGCCGTGCCGATTTTTTCAGTATGGGGGTGTTTTTCGAGAAATAAGGGCTTGGGAGGGGTGAAAAACCGTGAAACTTTACGACGTGCGGGCGATTGCCCGGTTTCTGGACGTGTCAGAACGGCGTGTCCGGCAGTTGCGCGACGAAAAAGTGATAGCGGAGGTTCGCCCCGGCCTGTATGACCTGATCGACACGAACCACCGCTATATTAACTACCTCCGAAAGCGAAACCCGGAGGGCGACGAAACCATAGATTACAACACGGAGCGGGCGAAGCTGGTTCGGGCGAAGCGCAAAAACGAAGAGTACGAATTGCAGTTGAAAGAAAATCAGCTTCACGCGGCGGAGGACATCGAAGCCGTTATGACTGATATGCTGGTAAACTTCAAATCCCGGCTTATGGCGATTCCCTCGAAGCTGGCCCCGGTCCTTTGTAAAAAGACGGACAAGGCGGAAATTTTCGCCCTGCTGAAAGACCACATCGACGAAGCGTTGATGGAACTTTCGGACTTCAAAACAACATTCGGGGAAAGGGTGAAAGAAGATGAAAAAAGCGACGGTTGACCTGTTCACCCGCATTTTCTCCGTTCTGGCCCCGCCCCCCAACATGACCGTTTCACAATGGGCGGACAAATACCGCCGCTTGTCCTCCGAATCATCGGCAGAGCCGGGGCGATGGCGCACGTCAAAGGCCCCGTATCAACGCGAAATCATGGACGCAGTATGCGACATGAGGGTTCAGAAAGTCGTTATCATGTCCGCGGCGCAGATCGGTAAAACGGACGCGCTTATATTGAATCCTATCGGCTACTATATGCACTACGACCCGTCACCGATTATGGTTATGCAACCAACTATTCAGATGGCGGAAACATTCAGCAAGGACCGTCTTTCACCTATGTTGCGCGATACCCCGGTTCTGCGCGACAAGGTGAACGACAAAAGCCGGAACAGCGGCAACACCATTTTGCAAAAAATCTTTCCGGGCGGTCATGTAACGATGGTAGGCGCAAATTCGCCGTCGTCCCTTGCGTCCCGCCCTATCCGCATTCTGCTTGCGGACGAAATCGACCGATACCCGGCGACAGCGGGCAACGAGGGCGACCCCCTGTTACTTGCCGGAAAGCGCCTTGCGACGTTTTGGAATAAAAAAGAAGTCTGCGTTTCGACCCCCACCAACAAGGAAACGTCCCGCATCGCTGTTGAATTTGAACACAGCACACAAGAAGAATGGAACGTACCTTGTCCGGCGTGCGGAGCATTCACGCCCCTACTGTGGGCGAATATCGTATTTGACCGGGATAAGCTGGACGAAATCGGCTGTACCTGCCCGGCCTGCGGCGTGGTTTCCAGCGAAACGGAGTGGAAAGAACAGTACATCAACGGAAAATTCGTTGCGGCCCACCCGGAACGAAAGGTCCGGGGCTTCCACCTAAACGCCCTTGCTTCCCTGTTCGTGGATTGGCGGGAAATCGTTGAAAAGTTCCTGACTGCGAACGAAGAGAAGAAAAAAGGCAACATCGAACTTCTGAAAGTCTGGACAAATACCGAAATGGGCGAAACGTGGGAAGAGGACGGCGAACAGATCGAAACGGACGACCTCTACAAGCGCCGCGAAAAGTATAATTGCGAAGTGCCGGAAGAAGTTCTTGTGCTGACGGCAGGCGTTGACGTTCAGGACGACCGCTTTGAAGCGGAAGTCGTCGGCTGGGGCGTGGACAAGGAAAGCTGGGGCATCAAATATCAAGTTATTTACGGTGATTTGAAGCTAAAGCCCGTATGGGACGAACTGGACCGCTTTCTTTCGCAGACGTTCACCACGGCGGACGGAAGACACCTGAAAATCATTTGTGCTTGCGTCGATTCCGGCGGACACTTCACGACGCAGGTTTACCGCTTCTGCAAGGAGCGGACAGCACGCCGCGTGTTTGCTATCAAAGGCAAAGGCGGCGCGGAAGTCCCCGTACTTCAACCGACCATCCACGGCAAACAACATCAAAACCCCGCTTTTCACCGTGGGCGTTGATACAGGCAAGGCGCTTTTATATCAGCGTTTGGCGGTGCAGGAAGAGGGGCCGAATTACTGCCACTTCCCGCGGGAGAAAGACCGGGGATATACGCAGGAATACTTCAAGGGCCTAACCGCCGAAAAAATGGTTATCAGCTACAAGCGGGGCAAAGCACAATACGTCTGGACCCTGAAAGACGGCGGCTACAAGCGAAACGAGCCGTTAGACATTCGGAACTATGCGACCGTCGCGCTGGAAATCGCAAACCCGATTTTGAAGCCGCCGGAGCATGACACCACCGCACCCGCCCCGCGGCGGCGCGGCAGGCGTTCACGGACGAACGGAGGAATTCTATAAATGGCTACATCACAGAAAGCGCGGCTTGAAATCGCGCGAAAACACCTTGAAGCATGGCTTGCCGCCGAATTGGAGGTAACAACGCATCAAAGCTATACTATCGGTTCGCGGAGCCTGACGAAAGCCGACCTTTCCGAAATCGGCGAACGCATCAAGTATTGGACGAATGAGGTTTCCCGGCTGGAAAACATCGAAGCCCGCGGCGGAAGAAACCGCGTGTTCCGGGTAGTGCCGCGGGACCTGTGAGAAAGGACGGTGAAGCGGTTTGAACGCATTAGACCGGGTGATTGCCGCCGTGTCCCCGCAAACGGCGGTAAAACGCGCCGCCGCCCGCCGGAAGCTGGATATTCTGGATAGCGGGTATGGAAACTACGGCGCATCACACACGAAGAAATCGCTTGCGGGCTGGCTGTATGGCGGCGGGTCCGCAAAGGAAGATATTCAGGACAATTTATCGACCCTGCGGCAACGTTGCCGCGACCTCTACATGGGCGTTCCGTTGGCGACGGGTGCGCTGAAAACCTGCCGAACAAACGTCATCGGGTCCGGCCTGCGGCTGAAAAGTCAAATCGACTATGAAGCGTTGGGAATGGACGAAGAAGCCGCCCGCGACCTTGAACGCAAAATCGAGCGGGAATTTTCACTGTGGGCCGATTCGACCGCCTGCGACCTTGAACGGCTTGACAACTTCTACGAACTGCAACAACTCGCGTTTCTGAACTGGCTTATGAGCGGTGACGTTATCGCAACATTGCCCGTGACAAAGCGGGCAAATATGCCTTACGACCTGCGAATTTGTCTGATTGAAGCGGACAGGTTGAGCAATCCGAACGGGATTGTTGACCCGCATATCATCGGCGGCGTTGAAACCAACGACGCGGGCGAAGTCGTGGCCTACCATATCAGCAAGCACCACCCTCTTTCGTATGACATGACGGAAACCGGGTGGACGCGCGTTGAAGCGTGGGGCGCAAAGACCGGGCGGCGAAATGTGCTTCACATTATGAACCGGGAGCGCATCGGACAGCGCCGCGGCGTGCCGTTTCTTGCCCCGGTCATTGAAGCGCTGAAACAGCTTGGGCGATATACAGACGCGGAACTTGTCGCCGCCGTGGTTTCTGGTATGTTCACGGTGTTTATCGAAAAAGAATCCGCGTCCAGCGACGGCGGGTTCGGTGAAATCATTCCAGAGGACGCACAAGTAGACGCAGGCGACGACAGCACGATTGAACTTGCCCCCGGCGCAATCGTGGATTTGAACGAGGGCGAAAAAGCACACGACATGAACCCCGGCAGACCGAACACGGCTTTTGACGGGTTCGTTGTGGCTATCTGCCGTCAGATCGGCGCGGCCCTTGAAATCCCCTATGAACTGTTGGTAAAGAACTTCAACGCGTCTTACAGCGCGTCCCGCGGGGCGCTTCTGGAAGCATGGAAAATGTTCCGTATGTATCGGACGTGGCTTGCAAATGATTTTTGCCAACCAGTCTATGAAGAATGGTTCGCCGAAGCCGTGGCAAAGGGCCGCATTCCCGCGCCCGGCTTTTTCTCTGACCCGCTGATACGCAAGGCGTACACGGGCGCAGAGTGGAACGGCCCGGCGCAGGGCCTTTTGAACCCGGTACAGGAAGTCACCGCGGCGGAAAAGCGCGTGCAGAACGGTTTTTCCACACGCGACCGCGAAGCTATGGAAATGAACGGTTCAGACTTCTACCGAAACGCCGCGCAGTTGAAACGCGAAGAAAAAATGTTAAGGGAGGTAAAAGAAAATGGAGAAAACGGCAACGCCGCAGGCAAAACCGAAGAATAAACACTTTTGGAACTTCCAACCAGCAAGCGGGGACAATCCCCCGGAACTCATTCTTTACGGCGACATTGCTTCCGAAACATGGTGGGGCGATGAAGTGACCCCGCGGCAGTTCACGGAGGAACTGGACGCGCTGGGCGCTGTACCTGAAATCGTGGTACGCATCAACAGCGGCGGCGGTGACGTGTTCGCCGCAAATGCCATTTACACCCGCCTGAAAGACAACGCGGCGAAAATCACCGTGAAAATCGACGGTTGGGCCGCGTCTGCGGCGACGATTATTGCAATGGCGGGCGACAGCATCGAAATCCCCGGAAACGGCGTTTTCATGGTGCATGACCCGGCGTTGGGGCTGTTGGGCTACTTCAACGAAACGGAACTTGCGAAAATGACCGATGAACTAAAGGTCATCAAGCAGTCTATCGTGAACGCCTATACCCTGAAAACGGGAAAGGACGCGGCGGACGTTGCCGCAATCATGGCGGCTGAAACGTGGTACGACGGCAAACAGGCCGTTGACGCGGGTTTCTGCGACAAACTTATGTTTGAGGACGCGGAAACGACCGTGGAAAATGCGGCGAAAGTCGTTGTGAACAGCGTTTCCCTCGACCTGACGCGCTTTCCGAATATGCCTGTATCGTTGTTAAACCGCATGACGGCCCGCACGCCCGGCGGTTTTTCAAATAAAACCAACCATAAAAATACCGAAAAGGAGCGAAACACAATGGACGGAATCGAAAAAATCACTACGGTTGACGGCCTGAAAGCGGCTTTCCCCGACCTGACGCGTCAGATCGAGGACGCGGCGACAACCGCGGAGCGCAAGCGCATTCAGGACATTGAAGACGTGGCGCTTGCGGGCTATGAGAGCATCGTAAACGACGCGAAGTTCAACAACCCCATTGCGGCGGGCGACGTGGCAAAGGCTATCGTTGCCGCGCAGAAGAAGCAGGGCGGAACTTACATCAAGAACCGCGACGACGACGCGCAGAAGAGCGGTGCGGGCGACGTTGGAGCGGGCGCACATGAGGGCGCAGGCGATGACGGCGGCGACAATGACGTTGACAAGGCCATTGACAAGCTGTTCCCTGCGACGAAGTAAAGGAGGAAACACCATGTACGAAATCCAGAAAGACCAGAGCGTACCCGTGAAGTTTTTCGCCGGAGAATACCCCGTTGTTACGGCGGTCAAGGCTGTTGCCGCCGGGAAGAGCGTCAAGCAGTACGAACCCGTCAAGCTGACGGACAACGGCATTGAACCCGTTGTAAAAGTCGAAGCAAGCGAAGCTGTGAGCGGCACAAGCACCCCGGCGAAGTCCGAGTATGAGAACACCGCGGCGGGTATTTACGGCATCGCCGCAACCGCCGCAGAAGCCGCGGAAGAAGTCGTCGTCTACCTGACGGGCGAATTTTTCGCGGACGCTATCACCTTGCCGGAGGGCGTGACCGCCGATACGCTGGCAAAGGCGTTCCGCAATATCGGAATCTTTTTGAAGTAAAGGAGCGAAGAGAAAATGGCTATCGAAACAACTATTTACACCCCGCGCACGCTGGGTAAGCTGATTACCAGAATGCCCCCCGTGCATACTTTTTTCCGCGATACCCTGTTCAAGAACCGCCGCACTTTCCCCACGAAGAGCGTTGACGTTGACTTCAAGAAAGGAAGCCGCGCCCTCGCACCGTTCGTTCACCCGAAAGTCGGTGGCAAGGTGGTTCCGAACAGCGGCTATCAGACGAAGACTTACACCCCCGTTCTGCTGGCCCCTGACAAAATCACCACCGTTGACGACCTGCTGAACCGTTCTGCGGGTGAAAACCCGTACAGCGGCAGGACCCCCGCGGAGCGTGCCGTTGAGAAGCTGGCGGACGACCTGCGCGAACTGAACGAAATGATCGTGCGCCGCGAAGAGTGGATGGCGGCTACCGCCATTTTCACCGGGCAGATTCCCATTATCGGCGAGGGCCTGAACGAAGTCATCGACTTTGACTTCACCAACAAGGAAACCATCGTCAGCGCCGAAAAGAAGTGGGACGCTGATACTTCCGACCCGCTGGGCGATTTGGAGCGCTGGCGCGAAGCCGTCCAGAAAGAGGGCTTTGTGAACTGCAATATCTGCATCATGGCAAAGGACGTTGCGAACGCTTTTGTGAACAACGCAAAGGTCAAGTCCGTTTTGGACGTTCGCGCCTATGATTTGGCAGTCATCAAGCCCCGCGAACTGCCGAACGGCCTTACCTACATCGGCACTATTCACAAGCTGGGCCTTGACATCTACCAGTATAACGAGTGGTATCTGGACAACTGGACCAACCCCAACGCCCCGACGCAGAAGCCGCTTGTTCCCGACGGCACGCTTGCCCTGCTGTCTACCGAAGCGGAGTATTCCATCTACTACGGCGCAATCACCATGATTCCCGAAGAGGGTAAGACGTTTGTTACCGTGGAGGGCGACCGCGTGCCGCAGACGTGGGTTGAGCGCCGCCCGGACCGCCGCTTCCTGCAAGTCAACAGTAAGCCGCTGACCGTTCCCCATGAGGTCAATAGCTGGTACGTTGCAAAGGTCCTGTAATGAACTTCAAAGCGCAGGTTGAACGGGACCTTACAGCGGTATTCCATAACGCCCGCGAACACGCCGACGTTATGGAATTCTGGATTGACGGGGTGCGCTACAAAGGCCCTGTCATCATTGATGACGGCGGCGCACAGGACAGGAAAAAGCCGTCTACGGACCATGTAGACGGCTTGGTTCTTGTTGACCTTGTTGTATATGTCCCTCTATCCCTGTTGAAGACAATTCCACAAAAGGGCCTGAATATGGAAATCGGCGACCACATTTACCAAATCACGAAGGTTCACCCGGAAGCCGGGGAAATCGTTCTTTATTTGGAGATGCTGACCGAATGATTACTATTACAGCCGAACAGATCGAGCGGGTCAACCTGATTTTGTCAGGTGTTCCCGGCGGAATAGAAAAGGCGCTGTCAAGCACTATCCGCCGGGCGAACAATACCGTTCGTTCTGAAACCCTAAAGGGCATCACGACCGTTTATGCAATCACGCGGCAGAACGTCCGGGCGGAAACGACAATCAAGGTCCGCACACAGTCCAGCGACGGCGGAATTGTTGGAACTGTCCTGTTTGCGGGCCACAAGATACCGCTATACCGCTTCAACGTATCGCCGACAATTCCTATCCAACGGGCTACCGTGTCGGCGGCGGTGCTTGCCGGAAACGGGCGCACGCCGTTTCAAGACGCGTTCATTGCACGAATGCAAAGCGGACATACAGGTATGTTCGAGCGCGACGGTTCAAAGCGCCTGCCTATCAGCGAGTTCATGGGACCGTCTACGGCACAGATGGCGGGAAACAGTATCGTTCTTGCCGACGTGGAGGAAAAGGCACAAGAGGTCATCAACAAGCGCGTTGAACACGAAATCACCCGCATTCTGAACGGGTACGGAGGTTGAACGCATGACACCTTTACAACTGCTTGACGCGCTGGAAGCGTTTGTGAAGCAAGAAACAAAAGACATTCTTTTACCCGTCCGGGTGGACCGCAAGAGCGGAGAGAACAAGGAACGCGCGGCGGAGGTCTACAAAATGCGCCTGCCGAACAAAACCGCGCAGACGGAGCGGGTCCCCTACCTGCTGTTGCAGTACATCAAAAGCACCGACACGCAGGAACAGGGACAGGAGCCGGAAAGCGAATGCACCGTGCGTATCGTCGCCGCCACCTATTCGGAGGACGAAAGCGAGGGCGCAATGTGCGTCTTGAACCTGCTGACGCGAATTCGTGTCGCCCTGCTGAAAGATGGCGTTGTCGGCGGGCAGTTCGTCTTGAAATCTCCACTTGAAATGATTGTGTACCCGGACAGCACAGCCCCTTACTATTTGGGCGAAATGATGACGACATGGACCATGCCGATTATCGAAAGTGAGGTTCAACAGATATGGCAGTAGAATTCAAGTCCAGCATGAGCAAAAACGAACTGCTGGAAATTGCCGCGGAACACGGCATCGAAGCCGACGACAGCATGAAGAAAAACGACATTCTAAAACTGCTGGAACAGGCACGCGCCGCAGAGGGCGCACAGGAGCCGCAGGGCGGCGCAGAAACGACCCCGGAGGGTAACGACCCGGCGGAGGGCGACGAAGCAACACAGGAGCCGCAGGACGGCGCAGAAACGCCCCCGGAGGGTAACGACCCGGCGGCGGGCGACGAAGCGACACAGGAGCCGCAGGACGGCGAGGAAAGCACTACCGGGGACAGCGACACAGAGCCGCCCGCAGAGGACGCGCAGGAAGCCGCCCCGGAGGGCTACGGCCTGTTCGTGTATGCCGGTCCCTCCCTCCCGCACGGACGCTTGAAAGAACACGCCGTATTCAACGGTACGTTCGAGGACGTGAAAGCCTACCTTGCGGACGTGCTGGAAGACTACCCGCAGGCGGAACGTCTGATCGTTCCTGTGGAGCGGCTTTCCGCGTTTGCCGCAAAGGTCAAGACCCCCGGCAATATCGCGCACAAGTATTACAACGACATTGTTTCGACAATGCGAGGAAACAAGGAGGTATAAACGATGGCAAACTATTTTCACGGCGTTTCGACGCGTCAGAACGACACGTCGATTTCTACCCCTGTAACCGCCGATTCTGGTATTGCGTTCGTAGTCGGCGCGGCCCCCGGTCATACCGTGGGCGGCGCACCGAACGACCCTATCATGTGTCAGTCTTACGCGGAAGCCGTCGCCGCTTTGGGGTATAGCGACGATTGGGAGAAGTACCCCATTTGCGAAGCTATCTATTCGCAGTTCAAGCTGTACGGCGTGGCCCCTGTGGTGTTCGTGAACGTGCTTGACCCTGCGAAGCACAAGAAGAGCGTCGCAGAACAGAACTACCCCGTCGCAGACGGAAAAGTTCTGCTTCCCCTCGAAGCCTTGAAAACACGGTCAAGGTGACAAGCTACACCGCCGGGACCGACTATGAACTTTTCTATGAGGGCGAAAACCTGATTCTTGAAGTTCTGGACGGCGGCAGTATTCCCGCTGAAACGGGAGAACTGACAATCACGTTCGACGCGGTGGACCCCTCCAAAATCAACGAAAACGACATTATCGGCGGTTTCGATACCAGCACGAAGAAGTATTCCGGCCTTGAACTGATCGACAAGGTTTTTCCGAAATATGGCATCGTCCCCGACCTTATCGTTGCCCCCGGCTGGTCCGACAAGTCCAATGTCGCGGCGGTTATGACCGCAAAGGCGGATGCAATCAACACCGTGTTCACGGGTGCAAAAGCCCTGATCGACGCGGACACCAACACCGTTCGCCACTACGCGGACGTTCCCGCATGGAAGAAAGCACAGAACATGAACAGCAAGGCGGAAATTCTCTGCTGGCCTATGTTCGGGCTGGGCGACCGTGCGTTTCATGCGACCGTCCACGCCGCGGGCCTGATGGGAAAGACCGATTCGGACAACGGCGGTTGCCCGGCGGAAAGCCCGTCGAACAAGTCCTTGCAGATCGACCGCGCTATGCTTGCGGACGGAACGACTGTGCTTCTCGATCTCGCGCAGGCAAACTACCTGAACAGTAACGGTATCGTTACGGCGCTGAACTTCATTGGAAGCTATGTGCTGTGGGGCGATGAAACCGCCTGTTTCCCCGCCGATACGGACGTGAAGAACTACTTCATTTCCGTTTCCCGTATGTTCGGTTGGGTTGCCCGTTCTGTCATTCTTACTTATTGGAGCAAGATCGACAAAGAAAATGACGCGCCGCCTTATCGACAGCATCGTTGATTCCGTAAACATTTGGCTGAACGGCCTTGTTTCGGAAGAAAAGCTGTTGGGCGCACGAGTGGAGTTTCTGGACGAAGAGAACAGCACGACCGCGCTTATGGCGGGCAAGGCTGTTTTCCATATCTACATGACCCCCGCAAGCCCCATGAGGGAATGCGAATTCGTCCTTGAATACGACGCGGACTATGTGACTGCGGCGCTGTCGGCGTAAGGAGGTAAAGAACAATGAAAATTGAAAACGGCGTAACCAACTTTGCCGTATATGAGGACGCGACCGAATATTACGGCATGGCAGAAGTCACACTTCCTGAAATCACGCAGATTTCGGAAGAGGTCAAGGGCGCGGGCATCGCAGGTACGTTCGACGGAACGTTTGTCGGACACCTTGAAGCTATGTCCCTGACCCTGAATTTCCGTTCCGTCACTACGGACGCTATCAAGCTGGCAGAGCCGCGCAAGCACCAGCTTGATTTGCGGGCGGCCCAGCAGTCTTGGGATAACAGCACGGGCCGCTATGTCCAGCAGGCCGTGAAGCACGTCCTTGTCGTCAATCCGAAAAAGTTTGCCCCCGGCAAGCTGGCCCCGGCATCTTCCGCGGAAGCGTCCGGCGAATATCCCGTGACCTACTACGCAACGTACATCGACGGTAAAAAGGTTCTGGAAATCGACATTCTGAACTTTATCTACTACGTCAACGGCGTTGATTACCTCGAAGACGTGCGAAAGGCACTTGGCAAGTAAAACCCGGCGGGGCTTCCCGCTGGGTTTTATTATGCCCTTTTCTGTATCTGAAAATATGAATTTCTAAATCGGAGGAATTGACAATGAGTGAGAACATCAAGAATGCCGCCGCAGAGAGCGCACAGAACGCCGCAGGCGCGGCGGAAGCTGTCACCCATGATATGACCGCGGAAGCCGTAAACGAACCCGTACAGGCTGACGCAGGCGTTTATACGCACACGTTCAAGAAGCCTTTCGAGTACGCAGGCGAAACCTATACGACCCTGACGTTCGATTTCGAGAAAATGACGGGCCGCGACATGGTTTCTATCGAAACCGAAATGCAGATGAACAATGAATACTGCCTTGCGCCGGAAGTGTCCCGGAGTTTTCAGGCGAAAATGGCGGCAAAGGCCGCGGGCATTGGTAGCGACGTTCTCGACGCTATGCCTATCAAGGATTTTAACCGCATCACCAACGCGGCAAGAAGTTTTTTAATCGACACGGGCTATTAAAAGCCCGGCGAAGTGGTGGCGGCGGGAGTGCTTCAAGCTGGCGCAGGCAACGTATACGCCCGTCCCGTTCTGGCTTGATATGAACATGACGGAAATTACGGCTTGGATTGAGGACATCAACGCCGCCGCGAAACAGAAATAGACGAAAAGGGGTGGTGAATTTGGCTGGACGAAAAGAATATGAACTGCTTTTCAAACTGCAAGCGGCTTTGGGCGGCAACTTCAACACGGTTTTTCAAAGCGCGTTGAACACCACAAAGCAGATGCAGAACAGCCTAACGAAGCTAAATTCCATCACCGGGAAAATCGACGCTTACAAAAAGCAGGAAGCCGCCCTTGAATCGAACCGTCAAAAGCTGGAACGCCTGACCGCAGAGCATGACAAACTCCAACGGGAAATGAGCGAAACCGCCGCCCCGTCGGAAGAACTGCGGCAGAAGATGGCGAAGAATGAAAAGCAGATTGCCGCGACAACTGCGAAAATCGAAGCGCAGGAACAGCGGTTGCAGACGCTTGGTTCTGAACTGTCCGACGCAGGCGTGAACACGGCGAATTTGAGCGCGGAGAATGAACGGCTTGCAAAGACCTATGACAAGGTAAAGAAAAGTCAAGAGGAATTGGCAAAGGTAAGCGCCGCCCTTGAACAGAACAACGCGGCAATCTCCCAAACGAAGACCCAACTTGCGGGAACGCTTGGAACCCTTGCCGCGCTGGGCGGCGCTATCTATGCCGGACCCGTGAAAAAGGCTGCTGAATTTGAAGCCCAAATGTCAACCGTCAAGGCCATTTCCAACGCATCGGCGGACGACATGAAGCGGCTTTCAGAGGAAGCGAAGCACATGGGCGCGACAACGAAGTTCACCGCAGTTGAAGCCGGAAAAGCCCTTGAATATATGGCTATGGCAGGTTGGAAGACCGACCAAATGTTGGGCGGCTTGCCCGGCATTATGAACCTTGCCGCCGCGTCCGGCGAAGACTTGGGGCAAGTTTCCGACATTGTAACGGACGCACTGACAGCGTTCAATATGACGGCGGACCAGTCCGGGCGCTTTGCAGACGTACTCGCGCAGGCATCTTCCAATGCGAACACCAACGTTTCCATGATGGGCGCGACGTTCCAGAAAGTAGCGCCCGTGGCGGGCGCGTTGGGATACTCTGTGGAAGATATGTCACTTGGAATCGGCTTGATGGCGAATGCGTCCATCAAGGCAGAAGTCGCAGGCACAAGCCTAAAGACGGCCCTTGCTAACATGGCAAAGCCAACAAAGCAAATGCAAGCCTACATGGACAAGTACGGAATCAGCCTGACGAATGCGGACGGAAGCATGAAGACGTTCCGCGAGGTCATCGACAATCTGCGGTCCGGTTTGGGCGGGCTTTCCGAATCCGAACAGGTGGCGGCGGCTACCGCCATTTTCGGCAAAGAGTCTTTCGCAGGTATGCTTGCTATCGTAAACGCAAGTGACGCTGATTTCAAGAAACTGTCCGATTCGGTCAACAACGCCGCAGGCGCGGCGGAGCGCATGGCACAAATCAAGCTGGACAATTTCGAGGGTAAAGTTACCCTGCTGAAATCCGCATTCGAGGGCCTGCAAATCGCGCTGGGCGACGCGCTGTTACCGACATTCACGCAGGGAGCAGAGAAAGCCGCCGAACTGATTTCCAAACTGACGGAATTTATCAACGCAAACCCGGAACTTGTGCGGACCATCGTAAAGGTGACGGCGGGGCTGTTGGCATTCAAGGCCGCGGCCCTGACTGCAAAGTTGGGCTTTCTTGAACTAAAAGGCGGCGTGCTGACTGTTCAAAAGGTCATGGCGCTTTTCAAGGGAAAGACAGCACTTGCGGGCGTGGAAGCCGTCGGGTTCGCAGGAAAGGTCAAGGGCGTTGCAAAGAGCGTGACCGGGTATTTCGGCGGCATTGGGTCCGCGGCGGGCGGTGTAGGCCGCGCGTTCGGGCAAATGTTCAGCGGAACAAAAATCGGCGGCGCGTTCTCCAAAATCGGCGGCGCGGCGGGCGGCGTATTCTCGAAGCTGTTTTCGGGAATGGGCGGCGTTGCGACGCGGGCATTCACAGGCGTTGCCGGGACCATCACCAACATATTAGGCAAGGCCGGGACCGCTGTTGCGGCGGGTCCGCTGGGTAAAATCGGTTCCGTTATCGGAAAGGGTTTCGGGAAAATAGGAACCCTGATTGCCCCGCTTCAAAAGCTGGGCGGCGCTATCTTGGGGCCGTTCAGCGGCATTCTTGGCAAGGTGCTTCCCGTGGTGGGCGTTATTTCGCTGATCGTTGCCGCGGTCCAAATCCTACGGGACAATCTGGACAAGGTGCGCGAAGCCGTAGGCCGGGTGTTCGGTGACGCTGGACTTGTCATTTTCGACAAGGTGGTTGCGGCAATAACAAACATCGGCGATACGATACGCAACGTCTTCACGGACGGCAACTTGGGCGGCGCACGGCAATTCCTGATAAACCTGTTCGGAGAGGAAGCAACGGGCGTTATCGACGGGGCCATTACGATTTTACAAACCGTCTGGAATATTCTTTCCGGGTTCATCGAGTTTGTGAACACCTATGTTCGCCCGATTGTGGAGCAAATCTTTTCTTTCATCGTCGGGACCGTGCTTCCGCAGATCGCGCAGGCGTTCGCAGAGTGGGCACCGACTATCGCTTCTATCCTGCAAGGACTTGCGGAAGTGGTTTCCACCATTGCAACGGCAATCATGGCAGTTATTCAATTCCTTATGCCGACGATACAAAGCATCATCGGCGTTGCGCTTGAAACCATCAAGGGCGTTGTATCTGGTGCGCTGACCGCGATAAAGGGCCTTGTAGACGTTTTCGCAGGCATCTTCACGGGAGATTGGACCCGTGTTTGGGAGGGCGTGAAAAGCATATTCAGCGGCGTTTGGAATTCCCTAAAGAGCATTGCAAGCGGCGTACTGAACGGCATTATCAGCCTTGTAAACGGCGCGATTTCCGGCTTGAACAAGCTGAAAATCCCTGATTGGGTCCCCGGCATCGGCGGAAAGGGCATCAACATTCCGTTGATACCGCAATTTGCAACAGGTACAGACAGCACGCCGGACACGTTCATAGCTGGTGAGCAGGGCGCGGAACTTATCACCAACGCAAAGAACCGAAGCGTATTCACCGCGGCGCAGACGGGAAGCATCTTCCGAAATCTTGCGGACACGGTAAACGCTATTCGCACCGCAGGGGCCGCGCCGTATCAACTGGCCTATGCGGGAGCGCCCAGCGTTGCCGCACCGACCCTGAACGCAGGCGACGGCAGAACGTCCGTCGTCATTCACAGCGCACCCGTGTTCCACGTCGGAAACGACGCGCAGGCACAGGACATTGAAGAAATGCTACGCCGCCACGACGAAGAGTTGTTGGACGAAATCGACGAGCGGGAGCGGCAAAGACAGGACGACGAAAGGCGGCGGAACTATGACTAAATACACCACAATAGCCGGGGATATGTGGGACGGCATCGCCTATAAGACATTGGGCGACGAAGCCTACACAGACCGGCTTATGAAGTTGAACCCGCAGTACCGCCGCACTTTCGTTTTTCCCGCCGGAATCACACTGACAGTTCCAGAACCGGAAACGCGGGTTTCCTCTGACCTGCCGCCGTGGAAGCGAGGGACTGCCGAATGAATGCACGAAGAACCGCTGTCCGCCTGACCTTTGCGGGGGTGGACATTTCGACCGACATAAACAAGCATCTTCTTTCGCTGACCTACACGGACAACGAAGAGGATAAAACGGACGACCTGCAACTATCGCTTGATGACCGCGAGGGCGTGTGGCTGGGAAACTGGCTGAACACACCCGGCGCGTCAAAGGGCGTGGAAATCTCCGCCGTCATCGTTCAAAAGAATTGGGAATCCAACGGGAAAGACCGTGTGCTTGACTGTGGCGTTTTTGAAATCGACACCGTGGACGGGAGCGGCCCGCCCGCAAAAGCGACCATCAAGGCCGGGTCCATTCCCTACAAGTCCACCGTGCGGACGCAGAAGAAAACGAAAGCATGGGAGAACTACACGCTTTCCAGCATCGCAAAGGAAATTGCGGGCAAAAACGGGCTTACCTGTATGTTTGAATCCGCGTTCGACCCTCTGTATACCCGGAAAGAGCAGATACAGGAATCGGACATCACCTTTCTTCAACGGCTTTGCAAGGCCGCGGGAATCAGCCTGAAAGTTACCGCAAAAATCATCGTTCTTTTCGACGCGGCGGCTTATGAGCAGAAAGACGCGGTGCGCGTCATCAAGCGCGGGACGGCGGACGTTAGTTCGTGGTCCTTTTCAACCAGCTTGCACGACGCGTCATACAGCAAGTGCCACGTTTCCTATACCGACCCAACAACGGGAAAGACCATCGAATACACCTACACCCCGCGGAACGCAGACAAGGGCGGTCAAGTTCTGGAAGTGAACGAAAAGGTTTCTACCAGAGAGGAAGCCCGGCAACTGGCAATGAAGCGCCTGCGGCAGAAGAACAAGGGCGAATTCAAGGCATCGTTCAAGCTGACCGGGGACGCGCGGCTTGTGGCGGGAATCACGGTTCAGGTATCGGGCTACGGTGCGTTCGACGGGAAATACATCATCGAAACGGCGACGCATTCCGTGTCAAAGAGCGGCTACAAAACCGATTTGACGCTACGCCGGGTATTGGAGGGTATTGATGGCCGATCTATCAGTTTTGAAAAATATCGTGAGGACGGGCCGGGTTTCGTCGGTCAACGCCGGGAACCGCACCGCCCGCGTCACGTTCGAGGACAAGGGGCAATCGCCGCTTGTGTCGGGAGAACTAAAGGTCATCAAGAACCCGCCATTCATTCCGGCAAAGGGAGCGGCACAGAGGACGGAAAGCGAAAGCGGCGGAAGCGGTGAAGCCGCCTTTGCCGCCCATTCGCACGCCGTCAAAATAGCCCCGTGGTTGCCGTCGCCGGGCGACTATGTTTTATGCCTGTATATCCCGACGGACGACGGCGACGGGTTCGTGATTGGAGGGATATAAACAATGGCGCTTATCGGGAATTGGGGTGACTTCACGTTCTACGTTTCCGCAGACCAAATCAAGACGTTCGACAGTCTGAAATGGGACAGCGCGGCGAAGTATTCCACCCACGACAGACACTTACGGGAACCCCTGTTGGAATTCACCGGGACAGACGTTGAAACGATAACGTTTACCATGTTCTTTTCCGTGTTCTTGGGGGTAAACCCTATCAAAGAAATTGCAAGCCTGCTTCAAGCTATGCGGCGGGGCGAAGTAAACCGACTTGTCATCGGGCCGAAAGCCTACGGCACGAACAAATGGGTCATTACGAAGCTGTCAAATTCCTTGAAGCGGTTCGACCGATGGGGCAACCTGCTTGTCGCGTCGGTGAATGTTACGATGCAGTCTTACGCAGTCAGATAAGGAGGGCGGGAAATGGCATATATCGTGAAAGCCTTTACGCCCGGCAAACTCAATCTTGCACCGGAAACGCTGGAAGAGGAAGTTTTGCAGAACGTCGCTATCATCGTGTCAACGCCGAAATTCTCTGTCCCACTCGATAGGGGCTTGGGTTGGCGCAACGGTTCATCGACAAGCCGATACAGGTTGCACAATCTATCTTGATTTCGGAGGTTCTGGACGCGGTAGAAGAGTATGAACCACGGGCAGAGGTAACAAACGTCACGTTTGAAACGGGCGAAACGCCGGGCCTGCTGGTCCCAGTATTGGAGGTGAATATCGTTGACAACGAAGAGTAGAACATACCCCGACATTTCCTACGTCGAAACCGACACGGAAACCATCGTGAACACGCTGATACAGGGGTACGAAAAAATCGCCGGGCGCACGCTGTACCCGGCGGACCCGGCACGGCTGTTCATTCTGTGGGTTGCCGATATTATCGTTCAAGAGCGGGTGAACATCGACTTTTCCGCGAAACAGAATATCCCGCGGTATGCAGAGGGCGAATATCTGGATTCCCTCGCGGAACTGTTCAAGGGCGCGGGCGGTTGGAGCCTGAAAAGGCCCGAACGACCCTGCAATATACGCTTTCTATCCCGCTGGAAGTGGCAACGACCATTCCGGCAGGCACGCGGGCCACGCCTGACGGTGAAATCGTGTTCGCTACGCTGGAGGACCTGACAATTCCTGCGGGACAGCGGACCGGGAGCGTGGAAGCGGAGTGCCAAATAGAGGGCGAAAAACGGAAACGGATTTATCCCCGGACAAATCAACCAGCCGATAGACGTTTTCCCTTACTACGAAAGCGTCGAGAACATAACGGAGAGCGCAGGGGAGCAGACAGGGAAAGCGACGCGGCATTCTATGAGCGTATGCGTGAGAGTGTGGAAACCTATTCTACGGCGGGACCGCTGGGCGGGTATGAGTATTTCGCAAAATCCGCGTCGGCGCTGATCGCAGACGTGAAAGCAACGTCCCCGAAGCCGGGAGAAGTAGACGTGCGCGTTCTGCTGACGGGCGGCGAACTGCCGGGGAAGAAATCTTGAAAGAGGTTTTGGACATTCTGAACGCCGACACGGTGCGCCCGCTGACGGACCATGTGACCGTCGCCGCGCCGCAGGCCGTTCCGTATAACATCGACGTGACCTACTACACGCAGGAGGGCGGCGCATTGAGCGCCGACACCATCGCGGCGGACGTTGCCGCGGCGGTGAAGTCTTTCCAGAAGTGGCAGGCCGAAAAGATGGGACGGGACGTGAACCCCTCCCAGCTTATCGCCCTGTTGATGCAAACGGGCGTGAAGCGCGTTGAAGTCCGTTCCCCTGTCTTTGCGACTGTGGCAGACAACGCCGTTGCACAAAGTCGGCACGGTTTCAGTCGTGAACGGAGGTGCGGAACGTGAATAACGAAGACTTCTATTCGGCAGACTTCACGAATTCGCTTCCGCCTGCGCTGAAAAACGACCCTGACATGATGGCACTTGCACAGACCATTTCAGCGCAGTTGCAGACGACCGCGGCGGAAGTCCGAAAGAACATCATTTACGCCCGTATCGACGAACTGGACGAAGCGACGTTGGACGTGCTGGCTTACGACCTGCACGTTGACTGATACGACTATTCCTATCCTATCGAGGTAAAGCGCCGGACCATTCGGGACAGCATACAGGTCCACCGCAGATTGGGAACGAAGTATGCCGTTGAAAAGGCGTTGGGGCTGTGTACCCCGGAACGAAAGTGGAAGAGTGGTTCGAGTACGGCGGCGACCCGTATAAATTCCGCGTCGTCATAGGCGCAACGGAAGCGGGCATCACCGCAGACCGTCAAGCGGCGGTCCTCGACCGTGTGCGGTTTTTATAAAAACCTGCGGTCCCACCTTGAAGCAATCAGTTACCAAATCGAAAAGCGAACGGCGGTCAAGGTTGCCGCCGTCCACGCTATCGGGCAACGCGTCGAAGTCTACCCATACTTGGCGCGAAATATGGAATCGCACGGCGGGTTCTACTGCGGCGGCTATACGCAGTACGGGCGGAAACTTGCAGTATTCCCAAATAAATAACGAACGGAGGGTGAAGAAATGGAAGATAAAACGTATGGAACCCTTGTGACCGACTGCGGAATACAACTGATTGCGGCGGCGGTCATGGAGGGAAAGAAAATCAATATTACGGACCTTGCTGTGGGTGACGGCGGCGGAAGCTACTACAAGCCGAATTCCACCATGACCGCATTAAAGGGCGAAAAGTGGCGCGGAAAAGTAAACCGCGTAGAGATCAACGAGAAATCCCCAAACATGATTGACGTGGTAGCGGTGATTCCGTCCGATGTTGGCGGGTGGACAATCCGCGAAATGGGCGTTCTGGACGAAACGGAAACCCTTATCGCGGTTTGCAATACCCTGACACGGAAAAAGTCATCATTTCAAGCGGAGCGGCGGGCGAAATCGAATTGACGATGCACATTGAGATTTCCAACGCGGACGCTATCTCTTTATCATCGACCCGAACGTAGTAACGGCAACAAAAAAGACATTGAAGACCACGACGCATCGAAGACGGCGCACGCCGCAGAGTTTGAGAAAAAGCAGACGTTACCGACCTAAACGCACACGCGAATAATACGGATATTCATGTAAACCCGTCTACGATGGGGAAATTACGACACGGCAATTTCGGGGCTGATCGAACATAAGGAAGATACGAAAATTCATGTGACGGCGGAAGAAAAAGCATCGTGGACGGAGGGTGCAGAGCAGGCGGAGGCGGACGCGAACAGAGTAACAGAAGCGCTTAACGCCATTGCAGGAATTGAAAGCCGCGTTTCCGCGTGGAAGACGGCCTGTTCAACAACATCACCGGGAACCCGTTTCTTGCGTCCTTTGATTCCCCTCGACGGCATCACGCTTGTTAAGGGTATCTGGAACGAAGAAAGAAAGCGCATCGAATGTTGACGGAATATGCCTGCCCGCGGCGGGAACTGTCCTGCATCGTCGGAAACCTGTTCGTCGAACTGGAACCACCCTGCGACCATTGCGCCGCCGGGGACAGCCTGACGATATGCGGAACGACATACGCCGGGACACGGGCAACGCTGACCGTCACCGAATACGGATTTACCTTTGACGGACCGCCGGAGGAAGTCGAACAAATCCGGGAAAGGCGGTGTCTAAAATAGACCAGCGACAAACCGAACAAAAGCCCGCACAAGAATTTGCAATCATCACGAAAGCGAAAAAGATTTAGTCAAGCACACGTTTATGATGACAAGCGAACGGAGATTTCCGAAGAAGTACCGCTTCACCATCGTAAAACCGCTTGCACGATTTGACGCTTGACATTTTCCAGCACATACAGGAAGCGAACGAACTTGACCTTACAGACCCGCAGGAATACCGCGAACGGCGCTACGAACAGAAAAAGGCGCTGACAGAGTGCAAGACGGTTCTTTTCCTGATCGAACTTTCCTTTGAAAAGGAACTTATCTCTTCCGAACAATGCGCGGAATGGACCCGGCACGTTATGAACGTGAAGAACATGACGGCAAAGTGGAGGAAGCAGGATAGAGAGCGGTTCGCCGCACTACAACAGAATAGAGGAATCACGCCGCGGCGGTAACGCCCGGCGTTTTTTTTGGGGTGCGGCTTGTAGCGTCCAACTCTTACAACGTCCGCAACGTCAATTCCTCTGGCGCGATGAACTGGAACAACGCTTACAACGGCAACAACGGCGTTCGCCCGCTTTGGTGGAAACCGCGATTGAGTAGGCCGAAAGGCTGAAAACAGAGGACCACTATCAAAGGAAGCCGCATCCCTCCGCCGCGGTGACAGCACGACGGTAAATACAAGATTGGTGAAGCAAGGTCCACGGAAACCAGCTTCCGCCCGCCGCGGACGCGCGGCGCGGTCCGATGATGACGCGTTGCGTGCGGCGGGAGCCGCAGACGCGCAAGGCCGATTCTATACACGGCAAGGAGTTTTTTATATGCAAGGCGCAGAATTCGAGCAGGTATATGATTTTGGGAACCTATACGCGGGGTTCCTGAAAGCACGCAGGGGCAAGCGACACAAACCCAGCGTTGAAAAAAAATTTGAAGCAAATCTTCTTGAAGCCCTATGCCTACTTTCGGAAATGCTGAAAACCAAAACATACCGACCGTCAGATTATTTCGTTTTCAAGGTCTATGAACCGAAAGAACGAATCGTTATGACGAACGCATTCAAAGACAAGGTGGTTCAACATTCCCTATGCGACAACATACTTGAACCCGCGTTTTCAAAAAGCCTTTATCCGGGACAACTACGCATCGCAGAGCGGGCGCGGAACACATGACGGGTTATACCGTCTTGAAGAATTCATGCGGTCCTACTACTTCACACGCAAGGCGAACGCCGAGCGGGAGCGGCGGGCCGCGGGATTGCCGCCGCCCAGCCCGGAGGAAGTGCGGCACTATTCGGACGGCTGGGTTTTGAAATGCGACATATCGAAGTATTTCTATTCAATCCAGCATGAACCGTTAAAGCAGATGACGCGGAAGTACATCAAAGACCCGGATATTCTGTGGTTAGTTGACCTTATCGTTGACAGCACGGAAAATCCGGGAATTCCTATCGGCAACCAGACTTCACAATGGTTCGCCGTCATGTATCTTTCGGGCATGGACCATTTCATAAAAGAAAAGCTGGGTATTCGCTATTATGGGCGGTACATGGACGATTTCTATTTGATACATGAGGACAAGGAATATTTGCAATACTGCCGGGGCGAGATCGAACGATACGTTGCCCGGCTGGGTCTGCGGATGAACAAGAAAACAAATATTTTCCCGTTGCGGAACGGTATTGATTTCTTGGGCTTCCACACCTACTTGACCGAATCGGGCAAAATCATTCGCAAAGTCCGGCGGTCAAGCAAATGTAACGCACAACGCAAATTGAAGAAACAGCGCGGTTTACTGGACCGGGAGAAAATCAGCCTTTCGGATATTGAACAGTCCTACGGAAGTTGGCGGAGCCACGCCGCAAAGGGCAACTGCTATCACCTGATACAGAAAACCGACAGTCTGTTTCAAAATCTATTCAAGGAGAGTGAAAAACAATGGCCCAAAGTTTGGATGCGCTTGCCGTCGGTGCGCTTGTCAAAGATACAGGCACGCTTTACAACGGTAAGCCGATCATTTGGAAAATCGCCGACAAGGGACACACGGGCTACCCGTCCGGCGCTGTGACCCTGATTACGGAGCGCATTATTTCCCTGAAATGCTTTGACGCTATCGAATCCGGCAACAGCGACGGCGACCGCCGCAGTTACGGCAATAACCGTTGGACCCTTTCCAACGTGCGGCAATGGCTGAACAGTCGGGCCACCGCCGGGAAGTGGTACAGCGCCCAGCACGGCGCGGACGCGCCCCCGACGAATGCGAACGTATGGAGCACCTACAACGAATACGACGCGGAAGCGGGCTTTCTTGCGGGCTTCTCCGCGAACTTCATTGCGGCCCTGCTGACTACGACCCACACCGTAGGCAAGGCGACCGTAGACGGCGGCGGTACGGAGAGTTGCGCCGACAAAATCTTCCTTGCGACCTGTACGGAAGTCGGCTTGTCCGGCGACGTGACCGCGGGAAGCAAGCTGGCCTTGTTCAGCAACGACAGTTCCCGCCTTGCCTACCCCACGGCGGAAGCCGTGAGCAAGAGCGAATACACGAACAGCAGTTTGAACGTAAATTCGCCGTGGTGGTGGTGGCTTGCCGACGCTTACGCGTCCATCTCTTGCGCTGTCCGCAGCGTCGATTCCTCTGGCGCGATGGACTGGACATCGCTTACATCGGCAACGCTCGGCGTTCGCCCGCTTTGTAATTTGTCCTCTGGAATCTTGGTATCTGATAGACCGGATTCCGACGGAGCATACACGATCATTTGGAACCGCGCCCCTCGAAGCCCTCTTCCATCACGGTTCCGTCCAGCGTTCGCGGCGGCGAAAGCCTGTCTATCAGTTGGGGGCTTCCACGGACGAAGACGGCAATCTTTCCGGCTATATCCTCGAACGGCAGGTCAACGGCGGCGCATGGGCGCAGGTATACAAGGGCATCAACCGCAGTTACACCGACGCAATCACGTTGGCTGGACCTCTATTGCGTACCGCGTCAAGGCGTATGACAGCGCGGGCGCGGAATCGGCGTATCAGACCAGCGCGACGCGGACGGTGGTAAATAACCATGCGCCCGTTATCAGCGGCACAGTTTCCAACTTGGGAACGAAGACCGCCGCGTTCGCGCAGAGTTACAGCGTAACGGACGAAGACAGCGGGCAGACCTTGACCGTGACGGAGTACATCGACGGCACGCAGAAGCGTTCCTACACCGCGACAAGCGGACAGACCTATTCGTTCAACATCACCGCCGCAGAGTGGGTGAAGCTGTTGAACGGGTCCCATACGCTGAAAATCGTTGCGGCGGACAACTACGGCGGAAGCGCGACCCGGACGTATACGTTCACGAAAAATGAAACGGAAATCGAACTTACGCTTGCTACCCCGCTTACTGCCGATGATATGGTGACGAAGGGTATCATGTCTGTCGTGCGTCAAATTCCAGCAGGTGCAAAATTCACCGTGGAAGTCTGCAACAACGGCAACGACGCTTCCCCGACATGGGAGGACGTGACGCAGAACGTCGTAAGCGGAAGTAAGTTCTTCCTTTCCAACACAACCAAAACGGCGAGCGCTTGGGGCTACAATTTCCGCATCAAGGTAAAGCGCGGAACGGCAACGGGCGATTGCTTCATTACGTCTGCGGGAGGTGACTTTGAATGAGCGGTCAGCACAGAGAAGACAGCATTCGTGATATGAAGTTGGAGCGGCTGGGCGTGACCCCGCCGCAGGACTGGAACGACGTTGAGCAGGTCCGCACGGCGAAGAAAGCCGAAATCGGCCTTGCGTGTTCCGCGGCTATCTATGCCGGAATCGACGTGGGCGGCGCACATTACAGCATGAACGAACACGACCAAACCGAACTTATGGAGCAGTTCCAGACGGTCAAGGAGGGTGCGGAGGAAGTGCCGTACCACGCCGACGGTGAACTTTGCCGTATGTATACCGCAGAGGAATTCACCGCGCTTACACAGGCCGCGACCGCCCACGTCTTCTATCACCGCACCTACTGCAACCACCTGAACGCGTGGATTAAACGGGCCGGGCTTGATGAAATCCCGGCTATCGTGTACGGCGCGGACCTGCCCGCCGACCTTGCGGCAAGCATGGCGGCGCTGATTGAGAAAGCAGGTGGCGACGCGTGAAACGTATCTTGACGATTTGGGCCACGCTGGGCGCGGCTTACGTCGTATTTGAAACGCTTTTCCGCGGGTACTCCCACCCGTCTATGTTCGTTGTAGGCGGGCTGTGCGGGGTTCTGGTTGGCACTATCAATCAGGCCCCGCGCTTTTATCGCGCCCCGGTCATCGTGCAATCGGTCATCGGGGCCGTTATCGTGCTTGCGGTAGAGTTTGTTTCCGGGTGTGTCCTGAACCTGTGGTTAGGGCTGGACGTTTGGGATTACAGCAATCAGCCGGGAAACGTGCTGGGTCAAATCTGCCCGGTGTTCGGTCTGCTGTGGTTTTTCATTATGCCGCTTGCTATTTGGGCGGAGGACACAACGCGTTATTTGATTTGGGCGTATGACTGCGCGGTTTATCACTGCAGGAAGCACCGCCCACAATAGCCCCGTATTCGCTGAAAAGCGTTTACGGGGACTTCATTTGCGGGAGGTAACAGAATGACAATCAGAGAGATAGCAAGCGGCGGAGGAATTGCCTGGTTTGACGTGGTTCAAATCGCCCCCGTGAAGTTGTGGACGTGGCTTGCGCGTGCCATTGGGCGGCAATCAACGGCGACGTTCTGCGGAATGGACGAAACCCGTAAAACCTTGACGACCATATCAAAACGGACGACGCGCGGAACGCTGTTTTCACCGTTCAAAAATCCTGCGATTCAACAACGAACTGTTGACGGGACATTCCGCACACGCAAAAGAACATCGAAGACGAAACGACCTTTGAAGTCGTTACTGCGACACTGACCGCCGAATATGAAAACAACCGCGCCACACACGCGGTTGCAAACATCAAGCGGGTGTATGACGAACGGTTGGTAAAGCACGATTTTCTATGAGAAAGGTGGCGCGGCATGATTTATCTTTTCAGCGTTGCCGCCGGGTTGGTTGGCGGGTTCGCCGCCGTCCTGCTGTTGAGCGGACGACGGCCCCGCCGACGAAGAGAGGGCAAGCAGAACCGCCGGAAGACAGAGTGTTCAAAGCTGGTTCTTTGGGCGGTCCTCTGTACCTATTTCGCCGGGTTCGGCGTGGGCGTGTGGGCCGTCGTCCTCGACGCTTCACAGCTTGGCGTTTTCCTTGCCTACGTTGGAACACCAACGGCAACGGTCATCGGCTTTTATTCGTGGAAAGCAAAGGCGGAAAACGTTGTGAAAATCAAAAAGGCGAACCCGGAGGAAACGGAGGGAATGCCCGTTGACCTGAACAACGTTCAGCCGTAACGGAGGAATACACATGACACAGGAACAAAAGAAATTCATCGAGCGGGTGGGCGCACTTGCCGCGGCGGATATGCAGAAAAGCGGGGTCCTCGCGTCCCTGACGATAGCACAAGCAATCCTTGAAAGCGGCTGGGGCAAATCCGGCTTGACGGTCAAGGGAAACGCCCTGTTCGGCATCAAGGCCGGGACAAGCTGGACCGGGGCCGTTTACAGCGGCAAAACGCAAGAGTGCTACGACGGCGTGACCTTTACGACCGTGACGGGCCTTTTCGGGCCTATGGCAGTTGGGCGGAAAGCGTTGCCGATCATTCCGACTTGCTTTCGCGCAATGCCCGCTATAAAGCGGTCATCGGGGAGCGGGACTATAAAGCCGCGTGCCGGGCAATCGCCGCGGCGGGCTATGCGACCGACCCGAAGTATGCGGACAAACTGGTTCAAATCATCGAAACATACGCCCTGACCGCCTACGATGGCGCAGGAAGCGCCGCAAAGCCCGGCGGTTCAAATACCACGGCGGGGACCACAAGCCCCGCAGACGCGAAAGGAGCAGGCAAAATGAAAGCGTCTGAATTTATCAACAAATTGCAAAACATTGTGGACAACTATAAAACGCTGTACGTCATGGGCTGTTTCGGTGCGCCCCTGACAGGCGCGAACGTGTCCCGCTATTGCACAAATCACAGGTACAACAAGCAGGCCGCGCGAACGGCGATGATTCGGGCGGCGGCGGATAAGAACCCGCCCGTCTACGGGTTCGACTGCGTATGCCTTATCAAAGGCGTGCTTTGGGGTTGGAGCGTAAACGCCGCGAAGCCATACGGCGGCGCGGCCTATGCTTCCAACGGCATTCCCGATCTTGGGGCCGACACCATGATTACGAAGTGTTCCGGCGTGTCCGCTGATTTCAGCGGCATTGTTCCGGGTGAAGCTGTCTGGTTGCCCGGTCATATCGGCGTATACATCGGCGGCGGAAAGGTCATCGAATGTTCGCCCGCTTTCAAGAACTGCGTGCAGGTGACGGCGTGCCTGAACATTGGCGCTATTTCCGGCATGAACGGGCGCAAGTGGACGAAGCACGGCAAGTTGCCGTATATCGCCTACGACACCGCAGGCGGCGCACAGGACGGCGCAGGAAGCACGACAAAGCCCAGCGGCACAACTACCACCCCGGCGACGCTTGCGTTCGCTGTGGGCGACGTGGTGCGCTTTACGGGCAACACCCATTACACCAACGCGGCGGCGGCAAGCGGCGCGGCCTGCAAGCCGGGAACGGCAAAGGTAACGGCACTTGCAAAGGGCGCAAAGCACCCCTACCACCTTATCAAACAGCCCGGCGGCGGTTCTACCGTTTACGGCTGGGTCAATGCGGCGGACGTGCAGGCCGTCGGGAGCGGTACGACCGCGCCGAAAATGCGCGTCGGTGCAAAGGTGAAGTATTCCGGCCCGCTGTACCGTGACAGCAACGGCGGCGGACAGGGCAAGACCGTAAACGGAACGTATACGGTGAAGTATTACTATCCGGCCCGCAAGTGCGGCGTACACATCGACGGTTTGGGCTGGGTCCCTGAATCCGGCTGTACCGTCATTGGTTGACAGATCGAAAGGAGAAACAGAAATGAACGTTCTTACAGTCCTTGCGAAGAATTGGGACAGCGTGCTTGTCATCGTCGCTTTCCTCGCGGTGGTTGTCGTGCTTATCAAGCGCGGCGAAACAAAGATTTTGAAGCAAATCCTTTTCAACCTTGTAACGCAGGCCGAAAAGCAGTTCGGAAGCGGTACGGGTTCCCTGAAATATGCCGCCGTCGCGGACTGGATTTATCAGCGAATCCCGGCGGTGCTGAAACTGCTTTTCACGTCCAGCGATATTGAAAAAATGATCGAAGCCGCTTTGGAGGAAGCGAAGAAAGCATGGGGCGCGAATGAGAATTTGAAAGGCTACATCGACACCCCGTCCGTGGAAAGCCTGCTTGTCGGCATCGAAGAACAGGCCGTCCAGACCGAACCCGCAGAAAACTAAACACGTCCGATTCGGACAAAAACGAAAGCCCGTCGGGGGTCATTCCCCGGCGGGCTTTTTTTCGCGCTTTTCGATAAAATATTGTTGTGAAGTTTCATTCCAGCCCGCGGTTCCGATTATTCGCGGTTCGGCGGTTTGGGTCCCGTCAAGACGCTTGCGAATGGCGTTCTTTGCGTCCGACAATGCCCTATAAATGGGAATGCCGCCCACTTTCCCGGAACAACTTTCGGATTCCAGAAACCAGCCGGATTCAAAAGGAAGAATCCATTCGCCCCGATATATGTAGCAATCAACAATCTTTTTCATAAACAACCATCACATTCTACCACAGGACGGGCGGCGGCTTGCGCCGCCGCCTTTATCTTATGCGCTGACCGTGGACACGTCAAGCCGGAACGCGAGGTCAAGGACCTTTGCGCGGGTTGCGGCGTTGTGCTGAACGGCCTTTTCCAACGTGGCCCGGACCCCAGCGGGAGCAAGGGACAGACCGTAGGCAATCAAGCTATCTTCCGACGCTTTCAGGACGGAACGGGCGGCGTTCAGTTCTTCTTCAAGCCCGGCGGAAACAATCAGCGCGGCGCATTCGTCGTTCGCCTTTTCAAAGGCCGCGTCATCCTCCATGCAGTAAAGGAATTCGGGAACGGAGCCGTCGGGATTGACAATGCCTTTGTCGGCAATGAACTTCTTTTCGATGGCTTCTTGCTGGGATTCGACTTCCTGCACGCGGGCTTTGGCGACCATATAGGCCCGCTGGAACTTGTTTGCAGTTCTTTTCATGTTCATTCTCCTTTCTTGCGGCGGTAATGGACCGCGGCGGCGATAATCAGCTTCACAACAGCAACAGCGATCAGGAAGATTCCGAGTTTTTCAAGCATGGTTGACAGTTCAGAAGAAAAAAGTGTATTCTATGGGTGGGCGGTGAACCCGCCCATAGATTGCGCCGTTGCGGTAGATACAGCGGCGCGAAAGGGGGCGGCGGAAACCGCCGCCCCGGTAAAGCGTCAGGCGACAAACACACCCAACGGAGAACCGCCGGGAGAGCGCCACCCGCGGCGGTGAATGTCGGACAGGCGGACACGTTCGGGGAGCTTTTGCGCCGTCATACAGGACCATAGCGAAAACGCCGCCGTGAAAGAAACGGGTATCGGGCAGGCTAACAAAGCCGATGACGGTTCCGCCCTGCGGAGGATAGCAAGCACCGCAGACACGTTCGACGCGCTGACCCACCATAACAACAACGGTGTTCACGTCGGCGGGCTGGACGATTTCAACGCCGCAGGACGTTTCGGCGGCGGCTTCCTCGACGCTTGGTTCCTCTTCCGGCTGAACCTCGTTTTCAGCACGGAAGACCGGGGCCATAGAATAACGTTCGGGAATGATATATTCGCCGCGTTCATCGAAGAACAGCTTTGCGCGGCGGGTCTTGCCGTTACGCTCAAACGTCACCGTCTTTTCGGTGTGCTTGATAATCTTGATGGTGAAAATGCAATCGTGATTGCAGGCGCTACGGTCAAAATATTCCTTGCTGATCTCGAACTTTTTCATATTGATTACCCCCATATAAAAACCAGAAGTTGAAGTGTCATTGTATGCCGTGTCGGTTCCCTTTTCGTGTCAGCCCGTAAGGTTGGCTGTTGTCGAACTCTACGCCCCGACAACCGGGCGGCTTTGGTTTCCTTTCTGATTATGATTATATACTAACGTTAGTATAAATGCAAGCTGGAATGATGCACAAATATACTAACGATAGATTGTGCGTTTTATACTTGCGTTAGTATAAACAGCCAGAAGGCGGCAAAGGCAAGCGGGTTTGACAGCATAAACGATATGATCGAATCGCTGATGGACGAACAGGCGGCGGCGGTGTTGGGACTGTCGCCGGAGCAGTTCGCGGCAGAGGTTCAGGCCGCGGCAGACGCGGAGCAGGAAAAGGCATAAAAAAGCGGCGGGCGTTGCGCCCGTCGCTTTCCTGCTGTTCAGAACTGTTCGTATGTATAGCCGCCGTTTTCATCCAGCGTGATAGCGCCGTAATCTTCAAGAATGGAACCGTCGGTATCTTGCTTCCCGTATGTACCGACATAGTACATAGAACCGGGAAACAAATACCCGTGCCGTCATCAAGAATTGCAACCCAGTTGTAGCCGCTGTCCTTGACGACGGTTTCAACGAATTCTTTTGTAGTTTTCTTCCGTAATGGCTTGAAGCTGTCGTTGTGCGCTTGTGATATTCAGGGCACAGCATATCACGCCCGGAATAGACGGTTTCAACCGCACCGTCAGAAAGTGTAACGTCGAGGGACGAACCGCCGTAATAGACGGTATACGCGCCATTGCTTTCGGAAATGCTTGTAATCTTCCCGTCAAGGCCGCAGGAAGTCAGAACGATAAAGACTTCATCGGCCTGTTCGGGGAGTGATTTTCATATCTGCCCGAATGGTGTTCATGGCATCGGGGTAAAAATCATACTGCGCCGTCAGTTCCTCCGATTTGGGCGTGTCCAGATCGACAAGAGCGCCGCCGCAGGCGGAGAGGACACGGCAAGCGTCGCCGCAAGGACAAGAGATAGAACCTTTTTCATGTGGAATCCTCCGTTCTGCCGCCCAGCGTCCGGGCGGCTTGCGTTATTTTCAAAGGTCGGACCATTGCTTTTTTCTGGATTCTGACCTTTAACACAATTATCAACGCTTATTGTGTTAAAGTCAAGAAAAATGCAGACCTTTAACACAAAAAAGGAGGAATCGGCGGTTGAAAATATACGACTTCAAGGGGCGAAAGAACCTTTGCGGAAATCGCGTCAAAGCACGCGCCCGGTTGAATATCACGCAAAACAGACCTTGCGGCGCGTCTACAAGTTGCAGGAATTACAATGGAGCGGGACAGCGGAGCAAATTCAGAAAATCGGGACCCGCTTTGTGACCGATTATGAACTTGCGGTGCTTGCGAAGA